>Ga0209189_1001421_pt1 | contig 17958 bp, 15 predicted proteins | sample C_130820_EF_Meta_FD_187308 | JGI IMG/M metagenome (GOLD analysis project Ga0209189, IMG submission 187308) | Freshwater microbial communities from Lake Croche, Canada to study carbon cycling - C_130820_EF_MetaG (SPAdes) (version 3) | ecosystem: Environmental > Aquatic > Freshwater > Lake... | reverse complement strand
TTTTCCTTTTTCTCTTTAGTTTTTTCTTCAATAACTGGTAAATTAGATTTAACATTACCAAACTTTTGTTTAATAAAGTTTTCCAATGTAATTTGATTAGTTCTATTAATATTAGTGGTTTCTCTATAATACATTGGAACATCTTCATTTTCATTAAATGGTTGAAATAAGTAATATTTACCTCTTTGAATTAAATATCCAGAACGATTATATTTATCAAATATAGTATCTCTAAAGTTATTAAAGTCATTTTCTGATTTAGGCATCATATCTTCTAAAGCTTGGTCCAAAAAGAAAGGGTCAAATAAACTAGATTGATGAGGTAAGAAGGATTTTTTAATTTCCTTTATCATTTCTTCATAGAGATAGACTTGTTTGAATCTATATAAATCTTTAATTTTAGATTTTACATTACTAATCTCAAATTTAGCTAACTCATCATTGAAAGTATTATAGTCTATTTCCTTATCGTCCAAATTGCGATATTTTCCATTGGAAAAGTATTCCTTATTCAACTTGGGTTCACTACATTTCAATGTACATTCCTTAAAATCACATAATGCTGGGCATATCTTTTTCTTTTTATCTTTTAGATTTTCTAAAGTAGGTGGTACACAACCTTTATATTTTTCTACTTCTTCAGGAAACATATTAGCATTTAATAATAAAGGACAATCTACCGCAGTTTCTTTTAATCCTCTTTCTATTTTTTTTACTAATAAATATTTCTCTTCAGCTTTCTTATATAATAATTCATCGGTAGTTAATTCTTTTTCTTGTGAAATAACATATCTATAAACTCTCACTTTAGGAAATTTATTATCATCATTAATAGAATCTTTGTGAACACACATTCTAATGGCTCTTCCTATAACTTGTTCTACTTTAGGAAGATTATAAAATACATCAATAATATGTACTTCACTACAGTTTTTAAGAGTTACCCCTTCGTTCATCACTCTGGAACCTAAACAAAACTTTATGTTTTTACCATCAATATTATCAGAATTATTAAAAACATCTTTGATAATTTTTTGTTTTACTTCAGAAATATCTTCTCCTGATTCATCAATTGAACCAGTAATTAAAATAAAGGTAGCTGGTTTAAAAAGTCTTTTTTCTTCCTTTTTATATTCAGAATACTTTTTACCAGTTTTGTAATCAATAGTATCATCCTTAATGTCATAGTTTTTATTGTTTTCTTGATAATCTAAATAACCATTTTGTCTTAGACATTCTGCAAATAATTCCATACCACCAGCTCTAACTAAATTTGAATAAATGAAAGCAGTATGAGCTCCTTTTCTTCCTTCAATTAATTTATTTAATCTTTTGATTATTTTAAAAAATTTAATTGAAAAGAATCTTAAATATTCTAACTTTAAAATATCACCTGATATATTTTTTCCTTCTGATTCAAATATAAAGTTATCTTCTACATTTTTTGGTAATTTATTATTAAATAATTTTTTATTAATCATACTTCTTAATTTAGGACCATCTCCATTTAATTGTTGAAGGATATGATTTAAACCTTCTGTAGAATGAAAACCTTGGATATCATTCTTTTCTGAATTTAATCCTGGAAAAACAAAATTAGCTGCAGCAGATGAAGTTCTATCTAAAGTATCGTCCAAATTCTCTTTAGTTTTAATATAAACCTTTTCTTGAAATTCTTCCATGTAACATCTAACTACTGGAGTAAATAATAAACCTGGAGGAATCTTTCCTTTTTCAACTCTTTTTGCAAAAGTATAAGGAATATTTCCACGATAAAAACTAATATATCCTTTAGCTTTCTCTTTTAAATATTCTAGCCCATCTGGTTTTAATTTCATTAAATAGTTTTTGTCACTAGTAAATATTTTGTCTCTAGCTATTTGGTCATCTTGAGGCCTAATAAAGTTTAATAAGTCAACAATTTCATCTGCTAAATTAATCATAGGAGTAGCTGTTAATAAAATAACTCTCAAGTTTTGAGAATTCTTAATAATCTTTTTTAAAGCTTCTCCATATTCATTACCAGATAAGTTATGGGCTTCATCAACAATTAAGAGAGAGTTATCCATATTAGTAATTCTATCTACAACTAATTCTCTTTCAATTTCACCTTCCGTATTTTTTTTATAAGTATTTTTAATTTTATTATCATCGGATAGTTTCTTTTCTACTATTTTTTCACCTAGAACCTTTTTATAAAATGTCTTATAAGACATGATTTTATAATATTGAGATGCAGCATAAAGAGCAACTTTATATTCTCTATCAATATCGGATTTAGTCATTTGATTTAAAATATTCTTATTTTTAAGATAAGTTTCACCAGTCCAAGTTAAAATTTCATTTTTAAAGTTATCTCTAGTATTAGGTCCAGGAACAATAACAAAAATTTTTGTATTATATTTTTTAATTTGTTCTTTGAATTGTTCGGCAATTAAAATTGCACTACCAGTTTTACCAGAACCGGTTCCGTGCATTAAAATTATTCCAGTGTAAGGAGAGTTGGGATTAATAAAGTTAGGTAAAAGAGCCTGATGTTCCCTAGGCAACACATCACCTTCTCTGCAATTTTGGTCTCTATAATTTTGGATGTCCTCATATGTTTCTAATTTATCTCTTTCTGGAACTTTATGATAATAAAACTCTCTTTTCTTAAAAATTTTCGCTAAAAATTCATCATCTTTAGTTTCAGGATAAGAAAAATCTTTAACTAATTTAATCATTATTATTCTTTAGAAATAAAAATCTCGGTTTATGAATAACTATTATATATAGTAATTTTAATGGAACTCGATTCTAAAGTAAGACAATTTTCTTCTGATTATAGAAAGAAATTAGTTTTAAAAATTTCAAAATTAACAGAAAGAAAAGATTTCGTTAATATATTTAATATTATTGTCGATGAACTAGGCAATGATTATTCTAGTAATCGTAATGGAATGTTCTTTAACTTAAATTTAGTATCCGATAATACAATTACAAAAATATGTAATTATTTAAATGAAAATACGGATACCCACTTGATTAGTGATTCTGAAACAAAAATTAAATACAAACCATATTCTCCAAATGATGCGAGTGATAGTTTCTCTGGACAAAAATTAAGTAATCAAGAAAAGTCAATAATAAAAAAAATTAATAAATTTTAAGAAAAACATCCTTCAAACTTCCCTTATAATTCAAATACCGATTTGCGATCTCTCGAATTTTATCTTTACATTGATGTAAAAATAAAATAGATATTAGACCTGAGTTAAACTTGTGTTCATCATCTGCATTCTTTTCCAAATTAATATTAATATCAAAATAATCATCTTTGATAAACATTTTGGATTCAATTTCTTTAGTATTTAAATTTCTAATAGGAATGAATCGATTCTCATCTCCTTCTAAATTACAATAAACTTCAGCGGGAATTTTATATTTAATATTAGGATGGTAGATTACATTGCAATTCAAATCTATTTTGTATAAGTTGGTATTATCTTGTTTAACCAATGTTTTTAGAATATAAATAGTTGGTAGAACTAATCCATAAACATTGGTTCCATCTATAAAATATTTACAAAAGATACCAACTAAACGGTCATCCTCTGAAAATATAGGTGCTCCAGATAGACCTTTATATTTAACTAAATCAGTATCATTAATTAAAAATCTCATATAGATATTTTTAATTTTACAAAATGGAGTTTTCTCAGTAACAAGATAATCGTGAACTATAAACTTTTCATTCTCTAGCTTTACTATATTACCTTTCTTTTCAAATTTAGTGCGAAAGCTTTTCACAACTTTAGCATTAATTGAACTATTATATTCTAAAATATTTAATTCATTCCAATAAATATTTTTTGCCTTTTTCAATGATACAATAGTATCCTGATTCTCATAAAAAGTATTTACTACTGGTAAATAATGATGAGTGGTTATGATATATTTTGTACCGTTACATTTAAATATAAATCCAGTTGAGCCTTGTAGCTTTTCGGATTCAATAAATGCAGCCAGTTGATTCTTTAACTTTATAGTGTAACTAGACATTAAATAATATATCTTAAGTAATTAGTATGTAAAAATTTCAAATTTTTAAGATTCTTTAGATTACTAGTAGTTTCTTCCTTAAATTCCTAAAATATTCGGTCAAAGTAGGTAAAACTGAATTTTCCCAAGGCGACACAAATTTAGTCGTGTTAAAAATATTATTAATTACTGAATCATAAGTATAAGTTTTAATTCCAATTATTTTAGTTTCTTCAATGAATTTATCTGATAAAACCTTCATTGGTTTATAATTTTTAAATTCTAATTTATTAAAAATTTGTGGATTACAAGATGTAAAATCATCAATTGTAACATTAATTGTAAAATTTAATTTAACTATCCCTGGTCTTTTATCTTCAGTTAATTGATAATAAAAAAGAAAACTAGATTTAGCTTCTTCTGGTAAACCCTTAATTCCAGCAAATGGTAAATCATAAAAATCATTTTGAGGATTTAATTTTATAGCATAATTTACTGGTCTTCCAATAATAAAACTTTTTATAATTTTATCTTTGATATCACCCGTACTTAAGACTTTAACAAAACTAGATTTTAAATCTTCTACCCACTTTAAAGGTGAAATTTCATCTAAATCCAAATCTAAATTTTTATCAATAGTTAATATGTTCAAATATATTTCAGACAAATTAGTTAAATATGTTATCATTTCATTAAATTTATATTTGTATTCATTACAAAATTCTTTTATTTTTATTGTATGTTTAATAAAATCATCATTGATAATTTTCCTCATAACATTAAATTTTATTTCTTCTTTCTTTTTCTTTAAATTACCAGAATAATATAATTTTAATAACATATCCCAAGTTTCTGGTTCATTTTTAAAACTTATCGGAATATCAGTTGGATTTCTTTTAATTTCTTTTTCAAACTTATTTATTTTATTTATAATATCATCTGACGTATTAATTTTATTAAGATTAAATAATAATAAATCATTTAGTTTATCTTTAAGAAATTTATAAAAATTTAAATTATTTATTTGAATACTGCTTTTAATAGCAATAATAATTGCTAATACTTCATTTACACAATTTAATGCAGTAGCTGCTATAATAGTTAAACAATCATTTGAATCAATAATATTACTAGATAAAGCTCGTTGTAAATCAGATACCTTCTTATAAATTTCTGTTTTACGAAGATTTTGTAAATTAGTTTCAAATGCAGAATTTATATCAATAAGCACTAATTGATGTTTTAAAATATTTAAGCTTTCCGTAAAAAATAACTCTGGAATCACTTTGGTTTCTCTTTTATTATATTCAATAATTTCATTTCTGATATTTCTAGTAATATTATTTTCAAAAGGGTGAATTATATAAAATTGTCCTTTGGTGTCTATTAAATTTTCTATAAGTTGACCTGAAAAAGCCCGAGTTAAACTATTATAAAACAAGTCAACCGGAAAATATTTTTCATCCCAATATAAGTTGATATTATTTATTGCATATTGTTTTCTTAAAATAAAATAAGTATTTTTTTGGAAAAAATCATTTTTCATATTCTCTTTATTTTTAGTATCAAAATTTTCCTTGTAAAATTTACTTTCTACAATATTAGGATTATATTCATTAGGTATTACTGGTTCAAATTTATCAATATCTTCTACTGATAATTTTAAATAAATACTAGATGGATCCTCTTGAGTTATTTTATATTTTGGTAAAATTTTTTCCCTAGCTCCTTTTGGATATAAATAATAAACAGTTCCATCGGATAATCTTCCGACACGACCTTTCCTTTGTACCCGAGACGCTTCAGATATTTTTTCTACTGCTAAAATACTAATCTGTTTTTTAGGATCATAAGAATTTACTTTTGCATATCCAGTATCAACAACAAATTTTAATCTTGGGATAGTAACGGAAGCTTCTGCTACGTTGGTCGCAATTATGATAGCTCTTTGATAAATTCCTTCAGGAACTGATAAATCTTCAATAAAATCCGGTCCCCATTCTTCAAAAACCTTTTCTCTTTTATTTCTAATTTTACCTATATTTTTATCTATCTTTTCTATAATTTCTTTATAGTTTTGATGTAAATTAGAATAATAAGGAAGTGCAATATTTCCTTGAGGTAATATAATATTTAATTCTTTAACTGCTTTATTAATCTCTGCTTGACCAGTTAAAAATAATAATATTTCACCTGTAGCATATTTAGTACAAATTTCTACGATTTTTTGATAACTTAATTCTTGAATTTTTTCAGAACCTATTTTATCATTCATTTTATCATATTGAGGATTTTCATAATAATCATCTATAACGACATATTGAGTTGTTTCACCAGGTGGAGAAATATGAAATCTTCGGTCCATAAATATAGTATTTGCATCAGTAACACTGGATTTAATTGGATATAACAAGTTATCATTGATACAACGAAAGTAAGAACGATAAATAGGTTCATCTTCGTCCATAGTTGCAGACATTACGATTAATCGTAAAGCATTATTATATAAACAGGATTGTCGGAGTAAAGTTAAAATCATATCCATATTTGTATTATGTTCGTGAGATTCATCAATAATTATACTATCATAATGATTTTTATATCCATAAACATATTCTTTTTTCCCAGGATTGAAAACTTGTTCTTTCATTAATGGATTCTGAATTAATTCTTCGTATAATGTACCGTCAGTTAATATTTTTAATGTTAAATGTGGACAGTTATTTTTAATGTGACTATCTTGAGAATGTTTCATTTGAACATAAAAATTATTATTTCTAACTTTATTATTTCCAAATATAGAAGATTGTATTATTGGTACTCCTAATTCTTCTGAAATTCTTTCAGCGTTACCTTTAGTAGGAGGAATACGAGGTTGAGTACAAATAATTTTTGCATCACTTTTATAATCATAGGCTTTGGAAGCGTACATTAATAATTTAGGAACTTGAGTTGATTTACCTTGTCCAGTAGCACCAGTAACATATAATACACGATGATTAATATAATGATGAAAGAAATTAATTTGAGCTAACCAATCCATTGCATAAAAAGAATACCAATTTTGGTCATCTTCTAATAATTTAAAATAAGTAACTTCTTCTTTTTTTGATGTTCTTATTTTCGGTAAATTTTTGTATTTATCATTAGTTAAATAATAATAAGCTTCTTCAAAATTCTTATTTTTTTTAAGTTTTTTACCTAATCTTTTCCTAATTTCATAACTGGAAAATGGAAAGTAGTTAGATTTATCAGTAATTTCTAAATCAATATCAAATTGACTTAATAAACCATTTTTATTTAAGATATCGAAAATTAAATCAAGTTTAATACTATCCCAATCATTTAAAATTGCTCCTACATTATAATATTTTAACTTTAACCACCCTATACTTAATCCATAGAATCTATTTAAAAATTCATCTTTATCTTGATTAGATAAAGCTACATAATGCGAATCCAATAGGCGCCACTCTGAACCAGTTTGAATATGAGTTATTGATTTAGCAACATTATAAATATTTTTCAAATTAATACGAGTATTTGGATAATAATAAGTAGGACTAATACTAAATTTATTATTTTTTTCAATAATTAAATATTCTTTTAAAAATGTTCCTTTTAATTTTGTAATACTTTCATATAAAAAGTTCCAAATATGTTTAACTTTAATATTTTTTAGAAAACTTTTTATATCTTCATCAGTAATTTTAGCTAATTTTTTTACGAATTTTTTAGAATATTCTTCATCTTCAGTTTCATCTGTAAAATCTATTTGAGTTAGAGTTGATTCAAAAGCAAATTTCTTATAATCTTCTGGAACTTCTTTTTCAACAATTGTTTTATTTGAATAATTATTAGCTAAAAATACTAAAATATGTAACCAATTATTAATTTGATTAATGTTCTTTTCAAATTCAAATTTATCAGTATCAGGTAAATCTTCATAAGAATCAAATTTAAAAAATAAATCAATATTCAAATGGTCATTTAAATGATGAATTATAAACTTTTCTCTTTCATATGTATAAATTAAAAATTTAATTTGTTTAATATCATTGTATAATTTATTTCTAATTACATTGTAAATATCCCCAGCCCATAACCCATAATAATCATCTCTATCTAATGAACCTGAATTATAACCATCAACAGTTCTTTTATATAATTCAGATTGTTTATAATCAATAATTGGAATAATATTTATCCAATTTACATAATATTTACCATTCATCATTTGAAGAGTTTTTAATATTCCAGTATAGTTGTGTTCTATTATGATATAAATTAATTTTTTTCCATTTTCATATAATTCTAACAAGTTATCACTATTATATTGTAATAAACCTAAAGCCATATTACTATATTTAAAATCAGTTTTCAAAAGTGTATTTCTATCTTCTTTTAATAAAGAATTAGGAATAGTATTTTTTAATTTTGCATATAAGAATTGATTCAAATCAACCAATTCTGTACGATTTTTATCATCAATATAAGGTAATAACATTAAAATAACTCCTTTAATATCTCGAAAGTTATTTTGTTTCCATTGTTCTTCTTTATTTAAATTAAAAAAGTTTTCTATTTTATTAATTAATTTTTCAGTATAATCATATAAAAAATCAGAATCTTCTTGATTTATATTTGGGAATAATATTTTGATACTATTTTTAATATTTAGTTCCATTATTATTATTCACAAAATAAAATTTTTTAAGGGGCTTTTGGTACCCAATTAATTGGTTTAAATAACCAATGATCATCTTCAAATACTTGAGTTATTTTTCCAACAGGGTAGCATTCTATTGATAACTTTCTATCAACCACACTTAATATAGCATCACAAACAATTTGATGAGTAACTATTAAAACTCGGTCATCGGTTTTATGGTGATTGGTTATAACATTTTTTAAAAAGTTTTTAGCTCTAAGGCTTACTTCTTTAAATGTTTCGGGATATTTTACTTCTTCTGGTTGTATTGTTGATTTATATGATTCATCGTAAAGGAAAGCTTTAGCTAAATATTCAGGTAATATTATTCCGTGAGAATTTTTAGGAATTATATTTGAATCATTTATTTCACTAATAGAATAATCTAATTTTACATTTACACCTTTAGCTTTAGCATATGGATAAATTGTTTGTAAAGTTCTAATGTAAGGAGAAGAATAAATTTGATTAATATGTAATTCATCACATTTAGCAATTAATTTTAGTGCGCTATCTAATCCAGTTTTTGTTAAGGGTGCAAAAAAGGTAGCATCTTGGGTTCTGTCTTCATGTCTAAGTATATATAATTTCATCTTAAATTAAAATATAAAATAATTATTCGTATAAAAATTCTTGAGATTCAACATCCCAATAGAGGTTATAATTTTCTTTAATTATATCTGTAATTTTGAAAGAATTAAATATCTTTTCAATTAATTCATTTTTTTCTTTAATATTTTTTAAATCTTTTGTACTAGTTGGTAAAGTATATAAACCTAAGTATTCTTTTACTAAAGCATTTAATTTTATAAGATTTTTAGAAGTAGTTTTCTTAATGTTTAAATTCTGATTAGAATCTATAATAATCTGATTTAATTCCATATTATTACTATAAGCAAAGGTTTTATATATTATTTTTTCAATTATTATTATTTAAAGAGATTTATTTATAATAAATCAATGGTAAAAGATAAGACTTTATACGATAGGTTGGAAGTTGACCCAAGTGCTTCAATTAAAGAAATTGAAAAGAAAGGTAAAAAATTATTAATTAAATGGCATCCTGACAAGAATCCTGATAAAGTTCAAGAATCAACTAAAAAGTTTCAAGAAATTCAAGAAGCAATGACTATATTAACTAATCAAGAAAAAAGAGAAATGTATGATCAATTTGGAATGGAGGGAACTAAAGGTGGTGATGGTGGTGGCGGGTTTCCCGGTGGGTTTCCTCCTGGTTTTCCTGGAAATATGTTTGGTGGTGGGTTTCCTTTTGGTGGTGGTGGTGGAGGGTTCCCTTTTGGAGGAGGAGGGTTTCCCGGTGGTGGAGGGTTCCCCGGTCATCCCACACAAAGAGGAAATGAAAATGAAAATGTAGTTCAAAATGTTAAAGTAACATTAGCTCAAATTTATAATCAATCAACTATTGATGTTACTTATAATCAAAAGGTCAGTTGCTCTCAATGCAAAGGTGAAGGTACTAGCGATGGTATTAAAAATGAATGTGATGATTGTGGAGGTAAAGGTATAAAAATGAAATTGATGAGATTAGGACCTATTCAAACTCAAACTTTGGTACCTTGTAACATCTGTAATGGTAAAGGAAAAATTATATCTGAAGCAAATAAATGTTCTAGTTGTAATGCATCTGGATTTAATACCAAAGAAAAAACAGTTCAAGTTCCTTTACAAAATGGTTTTGGAAATGGTATTAAAATGCAATTGGAAGGTAAAGGCAATAATATTAATGGACAAAAATCAGATTTAATTGTAATTATAAATGAGGAAGAAGACCCTGTTTTTAAAAGAAGAAATAATGATTTGATAGTAACTATAGAATTGAAATTATTTCAAGCTCTATTTGGTTTTGATAAAGTATTAACTCATTTGGATAAAAGGAAATTGCACCTCCACCACACCGGAAGTACAAATTATGGTACGGTTAGAAGAATTTCTGGAGAAGGTATGGTTGATTTAAGAACAAAACAAAAAGGTGATTTATTGATTAAATTTGTTTTTACTTTACCAAATATTACTAATGAAACATTAACAAAAGCATTAATATTAATTGATAAACAAGAATCTATTAATGAAAAAGAATTAATTAAACAAACAGATTTGGTAAAAACTATGATGCTAGAAGATTCTTCAGAAGCTTTTTCTCAACAAAGTTCTTCTTCTTCTAATGATGAAGAAGAAGATCAAGGACCAAAACAAGCTGAATGTGTCCACCAATAAATAACTTATTAAATAATTTTAAAATATTTAAAGAATGTTTTGCAATTACATTAATGACCGACTCGCAATTCAAGCAAATTCACATTGAAGGAGATAAGAGTTTTTTCGTTTCTAAAAAAGCAGTAGATAGATTCAAGAAGGATTTAAGAAATAAAGATACAGAAAAACTACAAGAAAATGACTATTTTGTAGAAGATTGGACATATGAATTAGTATCTGAAAATGAAACCGAAATGAGAATAAAAATTGTTAATAAAGTAAAAGGTCCTAGAGTATTACCTTGTGATGAAAAAAGAAAATTATTAAAATCAAAAATATTTAAAATGACAAATGATCGCACTAGTCATGATAATATTAAAAATAAGAGTATTGTACCTAAGGATTTATTAAATGAATATTTAGCTTTAAAAAAGCATAAATTACCAATGGAACTTCACGATCCAGCTAAAGTTTTATCAAAACCAGAAGAATATAGAAATATTATTCATACAATGGTTAAATCATTTGGAATGTACAAAGGAAATAATAATCCAGTAATAAATTATTATTGCTCATTAGAAAAACATTTGGAAGAAAAAATTAAAGAACTTGGTGCTACTAATAAAACTAACCTAAGTACAACTGCAACTAACCTAAATACCAATTCAATTCAAAAAAATGCATTAATATCTCAACTTAAAAATGATATTCTAGGTCCTCCACCTCCTGTTCCCGATGATACACTGGGTGTAACTAAAGATTTTATTCAAAAGTTACAACTGGATAGAGATTCAATTCCAGCTGAAGAGATTGATGAAGATATGAAAAAGATTTATGAATCAATGGGAATATCAATAAATAACTAATTTCTAAAATAAATATAATGGCTTTTCAAACATTGAGACAAGAGGTAAAAAACCATCTGATACACAAGCTGTATTATCAAATTATGAAAAATTTATTAGACCATCTTATCAAATGTATATAGAACCAACAAAAAGAAATGCAGATATAATTGTAAATTCTGATATTAATTATAGTACTACTAAAACATTAGATATTATAATTAAATATGTTTTATCAGAAATCAAATAATGTTCATAATTTTATTAAGTCTACTATTTTTTCTTTCCCAGTGTCTAGCTTTTCTTTCTTTTAATTCTTTCCTTCTTTCTAATACTTCATCTAAACTTAAAAATCTTCTTCTTCTCCTTTCTCCGGATCTTCTAGCTCCCGAAAATGGAGCATTATCTATTCTAAAAAAAGGTTCGTGACTTATTTCTAATTCATTTAATTGCCGTGGCACAGGTCTTATCCATTCTATAGGTAAGGGTAAAACCGGAGGTATTTCCCTTTTGTAACCATTAACAATACCTAGTTTTAATCTTTGTTTAATCTCATCTGCATTAAAAATAAAATTTTGCCTACAATAAGGACAAATAGCAGAGTTTAAACGTACACAACAACTAGAGCAAAGTTCATGACCACAGGGAAGCTTTTTGTTTGATTCATTTGAATAGCAAATCTTACAATCCTCCATTAATATAGCCTATAAAATAATACTTAAAGAAATTATTTTTTTTTATTTAAAGAAAAAAATATGTTAGCTTCTATAATTTTAAAGGTGTTGTGAAAATATGAGTTCATTTATGATATAAAGAAAAAATCCTGTTGCAAAAAATGATATGTCTAAACCAAAAGGTTTATCGACATATTTATTTTTTTTATTAATTGTTAAATTAAAGATTATTTTTCCAAATATTAATGTAATTACACCAGTTATTAACGCCTCTATCAAAAATAAATAATTCATTTAATTAAAATAAGATATATAATAAAATTAAGTAAACTAATAAAAACTGAAAAAAATATATTAAAAGTTTACTTTCTAGTTATCTAATAATGCCTCCTAAAAAATCTAAGAAAAAAGATGAAGAAGAATATACTCCTGAAATAGAAGTCGAAGAAGAAGCTATTGAAGAGACTGAAGATTACGACGATGAACCACCATTAGATGAAGATGAATCAGCAGAAGAAGATACAGATGAAGATGAAGAAATTAAAGTAACAAAACAATTTGAAGAAGAAACTGAATATTTTGAAGATGATGATGAAGTACTTGAGATTCAACCGGATACATCAGTAACTTATGTTATAAAGGAAGAAAGAATTTCTGCTAATAGATTATCTAAATATGAAATGGTAAGAATTTTAGGGGAAAGAACCAAACAATTAACAATGGGTGCAAAACCTCTAATAAAAAACTTTCAAGATTTATCTTATGATAGAATAGCACAAGAAGAACTAAAGCTTAATATGATACCTTACAAAATTAGAAGACCCTTACCTAATGGAAAATATGAATTATGGACATTAGATGAACTTAATAAAGCACATTTATTGTCATTGTTAGATGATTAAAAAAAGAAGATTTCTCACCAGGAATTATAAATTTTCACCAGGAATAATAACATACACAACATATATAATTTACTTTAAAACTATCCTTTTCTTTAAAAAATACAGATTCCTTTTTATTAGGTTGTTTATGAGTAATACAATTAGGATTTTTACAATTATAATCATGAGTTCTTGGTAAAATTGGGTCTCTGCAAATAAATTCATTTTCTTCCAAAGTTCTCATTTTACTTTTCTCTTCCATATTTAAATTATATAATAATATTGTTTCTGTTATAGGCTTAATATTATTACAATTATAACATTTAAATTCAGCGCCTACAGTTAATACTTCTTCAAAGATTTGATTAAATTTAATTTTATCAGCGTCTTCTAGAGTTTGATATCTCTTGTTTTTATTAGTGTCTTCCCGACTGAAAGTAGCTACGAATTTAGATAAATCTACACCTTCATCAAACTTTTTGAAAGCATCTTGCATCTTTGCTAGTGCAGTACGAGAATCTTTACCATCAGAAGAGTCTTGGGATGATTTTACTATATCAAAAGAATATGAACATTTTGGACAAAAATACATTAATATATAAATATATAGAGATTATATGTTTATATGACAATTTTTTTACACTTGTTAGATGTTTTCGAAGAAAACTCTAATTAAGTGTATAAGGGGACTCCCGTTTACACTTGTTTTAGACTTGTTACGGGTCTCTAAACCACCGCATTCTCCAACACCATACTATTAAATTTAAGCGCTCCGTAAGCACCAACTAATTGTGATAGAATATATAATAATCCTAAGTTAAATGCAATCTTGTTCTCCAATATCATTGCAAATGTTACTGCAGGATTATAGTGTGCACCAGATACAGAAGCTCCTAAATTAATTACTACAAATAATGCAGCAGCAATTCCAAAATAACCAATTCTATTATCACTAGCAGAATGTAAAATTACGCATATTAAAAGAAATGTTCCAATAGTTTCGACAACTAATTTTTCATACATTTTTATATATTTATCTTAGAAAATAATTCAACCAATATTGAAAAATCTAGTTTTGTTTTCTTCATAAAATATATTCTTTTTTCTATTTCAGTATTTCCATAAATATGATTATAAGATAATAAATTGTCTGATAATTTTTTATGATTCTTTATAATTTCACTACCAATTTCATTCTTGAAAAAATTAGATACAGATGCAAACTTATTATTTAAAACATCTATAATTGCTACCTTATAAGTATTGTAAATTAAATATTGATTGTATTCAATTGATATAATATTGTCTGGTTTTGTTGTTTCATAACTTGGTTCATTCTGAACTGGGAAAGCTCCCATTAATGACCTGATTGAATCTAAAACTAATCGAATGTTCATTACTGGAGTCCAACCTGGTCCTGCCCAAGTTCCTAAGATGGATAAACAAACTTTTCCATCTTCATAAAGATTCGGATTAAATCTCACATCCTTTTCAATTGTTAAAAGTTTCACTTTAGGAGAATTTTTTGGATATTCATCAGGATAGATTATTTCAAAAAAGAAAAATCCACCAAAATAAGGAGTCTCATCTGGTCCAATAATTAAGGCATTTTGAGTCTTAATATTCTTTTTATCTACGTAGAGATAAATTCCATCTGGTTTATTTTCATTGAAATCGACTAGGTCATTCATAATCCTCATTAATGTGGATTTGTTCATTAATACTATATATTGTTTCCCCTTTAAAGTAATATTTTTTAATCAATAAATATTTAGGATTTAAAAAATCCCGTTGAATCACATCAGAATATCGATGCTTATCTGAATTAAATTAAAAAAATTGAAAAATATATTTAAAAAAATCTTATTTTATATTAATTAATATGACAAACAATTCCAAGATAACAAAATACCTGTCCGAGTATAACACTATATTAGACGAGGGTAGATTACCCCCTGGACAAAAAACAGAAATTACTCACGTATCAATGGGTGGAAACAAAGGAAAGTTCTGCTTTAAGAAAGATTTAAAGATGAGATTAAATAAAATTATTTCAAAATGTATAGAAGCTGGAATAGATATTCATATGGCAGAAATGCCTAAGGAATATGGTCCTATTATTTTTGATATTGATTTGGATGTGAAAAAGAGTGAATATAATAATAAAAGACTTTATGATGAAGATATGATTATTGAAGTAGTTGAATATTATAGGGAAGGAATTAAAAGATATTTGGATGTTTCCGATGAACAACTTAAAGTTTGTATTATGGAAAAGAAAGATGTCAACTTTAAAGATAATAATGTTAGGGATGGTTTCCATGGTTGTTTTCATGGAATATGTACTTCTGCAAAAGTCAGACACTTAGTTAGAAATTTTGTTGTAAATAAAGCAAATGAGTCTAAAACGTTTGAAGGATTTAATAAAAAGGTTACTGAAATATTTGATAAAGCAATTATTAGCACTGCTCCATGGTTAATGTATGGATGTAAGAAACCTGAAGGAAATGCATATCTTCTTACTAAAGTATTAGATGTTTTATTTCAAGATTATGGTTCTGAATGTTTAGGTGATAATCATGAAAAGACTAAAATATTCTCAATGCGACAAAAAAACTGGAACTCTGATAATGCTTTACCTTTTGCAACTGGTTATACTGAAGAATCCATTCAAAAGGAATATGAAGATTTGGGTTTTGTAAAGAATAAAGTTATTATTAAACCAGCAGAAGATTTAACTGAAGATAAGAAAGCGCAAATTGAAAAAGCTAAAGTATTAGTTACAATGTTAAAAGATGAAAGAGCGGATAATTTCTTTGATTGGATGGGTGTTGGTTGGGCTTTACATAATATTGATAAAAGTTTATTAAATGAATGGATTGAATTCTCTCAAAAGTCTGATAAATATAAAGATGGAGAATGCGAAGAGAAATGGTTAGGAATGAAAGATCATGGTAAAAATATTGGTTCATTAATCTATTGGGCTAGAGAAGACAGTCTTGATGAATTTAATGCATATATGAAAAAAAGTTACGATGAATGTATTAAGAAGAGCTTAGATACTAATACTTATTATATTGCAAAAGCCTTGCATAATAAATTTTCTGAAAGATTTGTATGTGTTTCTCTAAGTAAAAATATTTGGTATGAATTTAAGAATCATAAATGGACTATAAGCGAAGGAGGTACTGGTTTAATTAATATAATCTGTACTGAATTTATTAATGATTTTCATAAATTAGTTATAGATTATAACCAAAAAGCCGTACAAGTGTATGGCTCAGAGAAGGAAGACTTTCAAAACAAAGCTAGTAAGACACAAAAAATTATTGATAGATTATTAAATATTACTTTTAAAAAGCAAATTATGGAGGAAGCAAAGAACTTATTCTATGATAATGAGTTTTTGAAAAAGTTAGATGATATTAATAAAAATTTGATAGCTTTTGAAAATGGTATTTATGATTTAGATAAGGAAGAATTTCGCAATGGACGTGCTGATGATTTTGTTTCATTGTCCACCAAGGTAAATTATATTAAATGGGATTTAAATAAACCTGAAATTTCTAAATATAGTAAGAAGATTAATAACTATTTTAATCAAGTCTTACCTGATCCAGAAAAGAGAAGGTATTTCTTGTTATCTTTAGCTTCTAGTTGTTCTGGTGAGAACAAAGACCAAAAGTTTAGAACAATCACTGGTAGTGGTACTGTTAATAATGGTTCCAATGGTAAATCATTAACAATGAGTTTGGTTGCAAAATCAATGGGTGAATATTATTGTGCTTGTCCTATTACTATTATTACTAGAAAGAGAGGTGAAGCTGGTCAAGCATCTCCTGAATTAGCTAGATTGAAGGGTGTTAGAATTGGTGTGTTTCAAGAAACTGATGATACCGATAGTTTAAATGTTGGAGTAGTAAAGGAATTGACTGGTAACGATAGATTTATGGTTAGACCTTTGTATTGTGAACCTTTTGAAATGCAAATTCAAGCTAAATTTTGGTTACAATGTAATAAGTTGCCAATTATTAAAGCTACTGATCGAGGTATTTGGCGTCGTGTGAAAGTTATTGAATTTAGTTCAGTGTTCGTAGATAACCCAGACCCAAATAAGGAAAATGAATTTCAATTGAATCCTAGTTTGGAATATGAAATTGATGATTGGGCTCCCTATTTTATGAGCTATTTAATTCATTTGTTTGTAACTGAATATAAGAAAGAGAAACTTTTGAAAGAACCTGCTTGTGTTCAAGCATTTACTGATAAATATAAGAGTGAAAGCAACAGTATGCTTAGATTTATCAATGAGATTATTGAAATTGATGATAAGGTTAATAAATATACATCTTTGGCTACTTGTTGGGAAAGATATAGGGATTGGATTCGTGAACAGGCAGATGATTCATTGAAAGCCACTAGTAAAGCTGATTTTGATAAAAGCTTTCCTGAACATATACCCGTTACCTTTAATAAGACCAAGACTGGCTTTAAGGGTATTAAATTTAGAAGTCTTACTGCTAATAATGATGATTCAGAGGATGAAAAGAATGGGCTTAATTTATAAATAAAAAAATTGAAATTTTGAATCTCTAACAGTTCTATTAAAAATT
>Ga0209189_1001420_pt1 | contig 17992 bp, 10 predicted proteins | sample C_130820_EF_Meta_FD_187308 | JGI IMG/M metagenome (GOLD analysis project Ga0209189, IMG submission 187308) | Freshwater microbial communities from Lake Croche, Canada to study carbon cycling - C_130820_EF_MetaG (SPAdes) (version 3) | ecosystem: Environmental > Aquatic > Freshwater > Lake... | reverse complement strand
TGTGTATAATAAATCAATTTTGTGGTCCCGGTGTCCCCCTCCATACCACCCCCCGCGAGGTCCCAAAGTCCCCGGTCCCAAAGTCCCCGGTCCCAAAGTCCCCGGTCCCAAAGTCCCCGGTCCCAAGTCCCCGGTCCCCCCAGTCGCCAAGGCATGAGAGAGAATGACCGAGGCATATGTCCCGATATCCTACCCATGTCCCGATATCCTACTCATTTCCCGATATCTCTTGTGGGAGCATGCTGGCCGGGTATCCCTTCCCCCAATGTGTGTATAGGATGTCTCCTGCAGGGGTGTATAAACAGGGCTCGGCCAATGATCCCCTTCAATGGGTCCATGAACGGGGTCCCTTCCCCCAATGTGTGTATAGGATGTCTCCTGCAGGGGTGTATAAACAGGGCTCGGCAAATGATCCCCTTCAATGGGTCCATGAACGGGGTCCCTTCCCCCAATGTGTGTATAGGATGCTTTCCGCAGGGGTGTAAAAAATTACACACAAACTACCGTCTACTTTTCAGTTTTCAGTTTTTTTTTTAGTTTTCAGCTGCCGCGACCGGGTGGCGAGGTTGGGGGGCGGCGCGACGGCGGAAGCCCCGGAAGGCCTTGACCGGTGTGCGGCAGAGTGGGCACTTGACCCCTTCTCTCATCACGATCTGGCGGAAATGTTGGTGGACCATCTGGAGAAAACATTCGCGTCCCAATTCGTGCTTGCACCCCAGCACCACCATCGAATTTTTCACGTGCTTCTCCAGGCATACCATGCAGTCCTCCTCACACGGACGGCACAGTTCGGCCGCTTTCACCACACCTTTCACCACACACGCCTTTTTTTCAGTTTTGTTCACCCAAGCAATCCTCCGGAGGTTCGACGTCTGCTCCCACTCTACCCGCTGCTGCTGCGCCCGCTGCTGCCGCTGCTGCTCCCGCTGCTGCCGCTGCTGCTGCTGCCGCATCAGGAGCTCACGGTACGTGCTCTGTCTGGGTGGTGGTATCACGGGTGCCGCCACCGCAGGTACCTCTGCCAGACGACGCGTCAAGCCCTCCACCGCCCCCGTCATGCGCCGCAGTTGTTCTTCAAGTTGGGTCAAGCGTTCTTCCAGTCCTGCCATCGGGGTCTTTCGTAATATATGGGCACACATACTTGGAAAATGGCCATTCAATTTTTCCAATACCCTCTCATTTCCCGATATCTTACTCATTTCCCGATATCCTACTCATTTCCCGATACCGTCGCATTCGGCTTGCGACCCAGGGTGGGATATAGTATATTTTAAGGGGGGTCTAATGGTCCTAGCTAATAGGGCTCGCGCAGGTGGGAGAGTACAGCAAACGTGGTGGGAGAGTACAGCAAAAAGGTACGGCGCAAAGGTTGCTTGGTGGGAGAGTACAGCAAACGTGGTGGGAGAGTACAGGTTGCTTGGTGGGAGAGTACAGCAAAATGGATGTGCAGGACACTTTTATAGGGGTCGCGTTGTACAAAATCAAATATATGAATAGAACCTATATGAATAGAACCTGAATAGAATTATTATCAATATATGAACAGAATCAAACAAGACGAATACGATATCCATCAATATACCGACCAAGAATTGCTACAATTCTTGGACATCAATCACCCCACCGACCGAGAACTGGAAGCCAGAATACATCAATTATTGGAAAAATACCACAATGCAACAGACAGTATAGGAAAAAAACTCTATCGATTCGTCCAAGACATCTACCAACGATTCTTTGATCTGGAGGACGACATCGATCCCGAAGAAGAAGAAGAAGAACCCCACAACGGAATCTTGGAAGGGTTTGCATCATCATCCAATAATTTAGTATCCGCCGCACCACCAAACCTCGAGGCAACGCCACCACCCCCCACACCCACCCCCACCACCATCACCACCTTGGTACCAAGCAACAACAAGGGTCAAGAAAACAACAACAACGTCAATTACCAGAAAACCCTGGACTACACCAAGGGCAAACTGAACCCCCTCTTGAAAGAAACCATTCAACGGGTCATCAGTATCGACAGCCAGTTCCGCGACATCAAGGCCTACCCCTACTCCACCGACTTCACCTTCAATCTATCTGAAACATTGCACGACGTCGTCTCCATGAAACTCTACTCCATCCAAATACCTTACGCTTGGTACACCATCAACGACAATTACGGCAGCAATTTTTTCTATATTAAAGGCAACAGCCCGGGCATCGCCGACGGCAACCACAACCTCCAGGTCTCCATCCCCTCCGGAAACTACACCATCAGCGACATCATCAACGGTATAAGAAAATCCCTGAAGAATGTCTTTGCACAATACACCGACATCGATTTCGGCAACACCGATATTTGTTACAACGCCGTCAACGGTAAATCCTCCTTCGTAATCGACATCAAAAACAATTACAACGAAACCTACTACGCCCTGGAATTCCCCGATGTCCAACTGCCCCAAGTGCCTCTCTATTACATCACCTTCAACAACATTCCCTATATGAACTTTTCATGTATCACCCCTTACTACACCGCCGCCGAATACAACAACGTCGCCTACAACGACATCTCCATCAACATACCACCCCCCGCTACCAACAGCATCGCCCAACTCCCCGCCTTTTACGGCTACAACGGCAGCGACCTCATCAACACCATCCAACACCAATTCAACCAAAATCCGTATACCACCCAATCCACGATTGTCCAGACCACTCCCGATTCAAGCAACATCCTGATAGACATTTCCATCAATTACTACATCAGCGGCAGCGCCGGACCCAATTTTTCCTTCGACCTGACCAACACCCCCATGAATAACTACACCCCCTACGACATTCCCCTTATTTACAGTCAAAAACAAAAATACATCATCGGCAATTCCCCCCATTATACCAACGACATTTCCGGAATATTCCCCCCCACCATGTCGATATATGATTCCGCCGGCAACCCGAGCAACACGTTTCATATAAAAGTCCATTCTACCGGCCCTAAAAACAACCGAGTACCCACCCTACAAATCGACATTAGCAGCATTTACACCTCGCTAACATGCGCCTCATTTTGCAGCATCGTCAATCCCTATTTATCCCATTTCAATCAATACAACGTCACCACTGCCGGAAGTTATTTTACCACCGACGGGTCCAGCATCATCTTCGACATTTCCATCGCCGCCGTCTTGACCAACCAAGATTACCAATTGACCCTATATGACTCCAACATCATCAACAACATGTGGTACAATTACCTGTATTTACCCACCAACGCAGAATACAATCTCGCCCAAACCCACCGCCTCGCCGGTACGTTCCCCGTCGTGAACAAAGCCCCCACCAGCGCCGCCATTGTCACCAACGAAAACCAGGTAGACACCTTGCAGCAACTCTTGGGGTACAAATACAACAATTACAGCACCATCGATTTCTATTCCAACTCCCTCTTGGGATCCGTCTACAACAGCAGCGTCCAATACCCCAACATCGCCCTCTCCTCCACCTACCTCGCCAACGCATTCACCGTCCATTTATACCAACCCACCATTTACCAAGCCACACCTCCCCTGTCGAATGCCAACTACACGCACGCCTACCAATACAACAACACCACCCAAGAATTTAATTCTTGGTCGATTGGGTATTCCGGACTCAGCGCCAACAACAACAACAACAATAACAACAACACATTATACTCTTACTACCAAATCATCCAAGCCATCAACGCGTCGATCGCCGCTACCGGGGTATTCACCCCCAATTCGGGCATCGTCTTGGTCGACAGCGCCACCAAGACGGCCGTACCCAATCTACAAACCGCACAACTCACCAACACCAATTATTACCAATTCAAATTGACCCTCCAGTTCGACCGTACGCAGGTATACAACGGAGACAACATGAAGACCGCCGTGTTTTTCAACGACCCCATATGGACCGATATCAACCTATTCAAATTCGAAATCATTCTCAACAATTTTGGAACAAACGCGCACACGTTCCGTTCATTCCCATACGTCTATTTGACATGCACCACCCCGGGTTACATCGGCCCCATCTACGACATTTCTTTCACCGTCCCCTCCCCCTTTGCCAACGGATACGAACAAGGATACACCAACGCAGAATACTTGTCATCCATCGACGCCATCATACGCTCATCCTATCTCCAACGTTGGGGACTCTACGGGTATGTGAACAACGCCAACACCAATTATCACCCCACCATGTATTTCAACATCAACCACATCATTTCACAAACCAGTGCGGGATCATCCAATTTTGTCTTGGACATGTCGAGCAGTATTTTCCAACAGTTCAATCCGTCCGCCGCCCAACATTGGAGATTCCCCAGCTCCGGATGGACCACGAGCGGGGCCGGAACGCAATACACTGTCCCCTTGACCCACCTCCCCGCCTATTTTTCCGTGACCCCCGACAACAACACCCTGTATATTTATTGGGACCCCGTCTACGGTAACCCGTACAAGGACCCTCTCGTCACCTTGAAAATACCGTCCATCAACCCCTATTCCGTGAACGACATCAACCACACCACCTACACCATCATCGACTTGGTCAACACCATGAACAACTACGTACTCAACAACACGACCAACCCCGACATTTACAACACCAACGTGCATCTACAGGGAACCCAGATGGGCTACGATCCCACGACCAAGAATTTGACCATCACCTTCACGATCAAGGCCGTATTAACCTGCAAAGACTATAACGTCTATTACTACGACCCCAGTGGATACGCCCCCAACGTCACCAACAGTCTCTGGCAAAGCTACACCAATTCTTGGTACAATTTCTTCCATTTGGCCGACCCCTCCTACGCATTCGCCAACCTATCCCCGGTCGACACCAACGGCACGTACGCCATTGAAGGCACCCAGCCGCTCTTGAGTTTGCAAGGTGCCGACTACATCGAAATGAGCAACATCATCTCTGAGAACCGCATCGCCTCCAACATCGTGGCCTTCGATTCCCAACCCTACGCCTATTTCCGCTGCATCACCCCGGGATACAGTGGATACGCCAACGACAATCAATTCATCGTGAAACCCCCCAACTCACTGGGATACACCAACGCCCAGTATTTGAACGAAATACAAACCGAGATGAACACCTTGCAATCTTGGGGCTTGACCAGCAGTGTCACCAACACCACCAACAACAAAAACTACGCAACCTTCAACTTCAGTATCTATCGCACCATACCGCAGGCCAGTAACAACAACAGCACGTCCAACTTCATCATCGACCTGTCCGGGACCGTGTTTTACAGCCTATTCTCCTCACAAGTCAGTCAAAGTTCTTGGATATTTGGCAGCCAAACCATCATCAACACGGTCAATTGCGGAAACGCCCCTCCGCCCCCGTTCATCGACGTCAGTTACACCAACAACACCATATATGTGTATTCTATCGGGGCCAATCAAAACGTGACGTCCACCTTGGTCATCCCGACCAACCCAAGATACACGATGTCACAACTCTTATCCACCATCAACAGTTTGTTCAATGAAAACGCCACGAGCATCCACTACGACTCCAGCAACGTGTCACTCTATGGGTCTACCATCGAATACAATTCCACCTCCAATATATTTACCGTGACCATCTCCGTGCGCGCCATTTTGACATGTAAAGATTACGCCATTGATTTTTACGACCCCAACGGGTACCCCAAATACGCCGACACGCCCCCCGTATGGATCAACGATTACAACACGTGGTATTACTATCTGGGCATCGAATACCCCAGTTACACGTTCAATACGTTTGGCGGCCCCACCTCCCCCCACAACACCGCCATCACCGGCAACAACACCTACACCATCACGGGCAACCGCACCGTCGTGGACAAGAACATTTATTTGACCCAACAAAACAATTATTTCAACATCATCCCGTACACCTACGCCGCCAAGAGCGGTGTATACACGGGTGACACCGCCAACCACATCACGATCCATTTGTCGAATTTGGCCACCAACCAGCTGTACAGCATCATCGACATTGTCAACGAAATCAACCTACAATTCGACAAGTACCAAGATCCCCACGGACACGGCAACACCACCCGCGGATCCTGCCTGTATGTGAACGACGCCACCAACAACGCCGTATTTCGAGTGAACATCAACACCACCTTCACCGCCAAAGATTACAACTTGGATTTTTTCGACAACGAATTGTTTATTCATTGCAGCTATGGGTATTCGTCCAGTGTGCAAACCGTGACGTGGGACACCACCTTGGGATGGCTCCTGGGATTCCGCAGTTCCAAATCGTACAACCTGACCCCCGAAAACATGACCATGAACACCAACCCCTTGGCCACCCAATACACCTTGTTCGGTAAAAAATTCAATTCATACTATATGACGTTTCCCAACAACACGTATTTCTACGACGTGAGCACCAACATCTGCTCGATCACGGGAGACACCGCCATCAGCGTGAACCTGTACAATTATTTTTTATTGTTATTGAACGACTACACCCAAAACCACTTGAACGACGGCTTGGTCACCATCACCAACTCGTCCGTCGACGTGCCGCTGACGTCTTACACGGCACGCAATTCGGCCTACCGGTGCAACCCCACGATCACCGCCAATTCCAACCCGGTATCCTCGCAGTACATTGGAAACGCCCCCGACCCGTTGACCAACAACAACTTGACCGCCAACCAGATTTATTCAGCCAACCAAATCTTGCAGGCCCAAAACACGGTGGTAAACAACCCTTACCAAACCTCCTTGGGACCGTATATTCAGGACATCTTCGCCTTGGTACCCATGAAGACCACGGGGTTGAACGTAGGACAATCGTACGTGGAATTCGGTGGTACATTGCAGAACCAAGACCGCAGTTACTTTGGTCCCGTCAACATCAAACGGATGAGCATCAAATTATTGACGGACAAGGGCACCGTGCTCAATTTAAACAACGCCAATTGGTCATTTTCGCTATTGATACAGCAATTATACACGCCGCAAAAATAAATATTGGAACCTACGTCTACACAGTACCCCAGTGTTCGCGTTACACGCGAACACGATAAAATCCGTGCGACTACCTTTGGTAGTCGCACGGATTTGAGAGTAAAACCTCCCTCTATGGGAACCAAGGTTCCCATATGCCCTCCTAAGATAACTAGGCCCCTCTTAGCGCCACCAAAGGTGGCGCTAATCGGGGCCCAGTAACGACACGCAAACCACGTTATAAGCAATCTTATATTACACCGATGAAGATTTGAATCCGGACGCCCATCTTTGATGGGCGCCTGATACAATTCATTTATCGGTAACGTTGCCCTTGAATCTCTAGTGAGACACCCTTCGGGTGTCCCATTATAAATCTTCAAGGGTGTAAATCTTATACCAATCAATAATTAGTATAAGACCAATCCAAGAATCCTTCTTGGAACAATACAAATACATCTCATACAAATTGGTTGTATAAGATGTGTACCAAGAATCCGGCTTGGAAGTTCCTATAAACAATCTTGTGTATGTGGTTGTACCAAGAATCCGGCTTGGATCCTGCATCCTGCTTCTCTTTGCTAGGCACCCAAAGGGTGCCTAGCTATCTAAGGAGGGCATATGGGTCAATGAGCCGAAGGCTCATAACCTTGGACCACCGAAGGTGGTCCCGAGGAACCTTGCGGTTCCCATAGCGAGTACCGCCCCCACCGCCACCCCCGCCACCAATTGTTCCACCGTGTGCCGTCGGTACTTCCACCGCTGAATCAACGTAATACACCCAATGGCCGCACATACCAACCACAAGCGGGTAATCTTACCAAGCACAAAGTATAAGAAAAACACAGAATAGGCCACGCCCTGGGCATGCCCAGACGGGAAACCAAACGCCTCTGCCCCCTTGTACATGTCCCCGTCATGTTCCAAGACCCAGCGCAGGTGGGCCATGTCCCACACCGGCAGCACCATCGGCACCGGATTCTTGGGACGCGGATCCCTAAAGACCATCTTCAAAGCCTTATTGATCCATTGACCCCCCAAGAACCCCAAGAAGAGGACCACAATATACATCCCACGGTTCCCCAGATTACTAAGCGCCGCCGCCACAATAAGGAGCACCAAGTACCCCCCGTAAAATCCCAGCACATCTATCCCCCACAGAATGTTTGTATAGGAAAAAGCCCCACCGGCAGAAGAAGGAGCATCAGGATCGGCCATCTTCTTGGAACTTCCAATAGTAAATCTTATACAAACCACTTGTATAAGATTATTATAAGAGGGTCAGCGTGTCGTTACTCCCTTGCAACCCACGAAGTGGGTTGTCAGGGGAGATATCTTGAGGGAGGTTTTACTCTCAAATCCGTGCGACTACCTTTGGTAGTCGCACGGATTTTATCGTGTTCGTGTTTCACACGAACACTGGGGTACTGTGTAGACGTAGGTTCCAATAACCGTTGGTTCCCATTAGTATAAGGCATCCAAGCCGGTGGGATCCATCGCCGTGGTCAAGTTGGCCAAGCGGATCAGGAGCGGCGCCGTCACCGTCTGCGAGATCTGCGTCAACGTCTGCGTCTGCGTCTTGGTCACCGTCGTCACATTGTTGGTACCCGGAACCAGCGTGTTGCTGCTCGCATCCGTGTTCTGCGTAAACAACGAGCTCGGGTTAGGGTTGTTTTGAGGAGTAGCATAGAATTCTTGGTCCACGCCCAACGTAAGGGTAATCGAAAAGCCGTTGTTGGGAATAAAGAACAAATCGTCCGCAAAGAAGCCGTCGGTCACACCGTAGTTGGCACGGTCCGCCGGGTCCGCCGCCGTGGTACCATTGATCGGGTCACGGTTGCCAAACGGGTTCGCATCGACCGCATTACGCAAGAGCTGGGTAATGCCGCCAATGTGAATGTTGCCGTTGAGCTGCGTGATGCCCGCGCCCGTGGTGGGATCCGGGCCCAGCGCCGTGCCACGAATCAAGTTCAACATGGCCGCTTGGTCAAAGACCCCGCTGTTGGGCAAGAAATCCGCCTCATTACTAAACAAGGAAGCAAAGCCCTGCTCCGTGGTCGATCCCACACTGGCAAACCCAAAGTATCTGGCCACGTAGTTGGCAAAGTCCGTGTACAACGTTCTAAAGACACCCACATCCACAATGTTGGTCACCGTGTGGTTCATGTTGCGCACGAATTCCGCCGCACTGACATCAAAGTAATCCGTCTTGAACAGATTCATCGACATGTCGTAGTAGCTGGTGGTGCTGGTCGTGACATTGATATTGTCACTGTCCTTGAGGATACCAATCTTGGCATTGAACAGGCGCACATCCATCAAAACTTCTAAAGCTCCCGTCACATCAAACTGGCTAATAATCGTCTCAGGAAGACGCGTAATCTTGGCAAACGATTGGGTAGTAGAGAACCCCCCGTACGCCTGAATCGCATAAACTACCGGGTTCGTCGTACCATACGAAGCATCCAAGTTGGCCGGATTAGCATTTGAAATATCCGGCGAATACGTGTTCGAATAAACCGTCGTTCCAGAACCTCCTGTTGACATTGTAAATTATATATATATACTTAATAAACATTTTACATAAGTATCTATGCTAACGTACGTCCAAGCAAAATGATATCAATAAATCAGTCGCGCCCCCCATTCCGTACCTCTGTCAGTACAGCATTGAAACCATTCAATCATTTCAATGGTTTCAAAAGATGCCGCCCCCCATTCCCCACACCCCCACACCGTTGATTACAAAACAACCTAGCCACCATCCATCTATCCAAATAACATCTATCCAAATAAACGCACCAGAGTTTGTATAGGATACGACCCCCACCCCCACCCCAGACACGACCACCCCCACAACTCAATCATACAACGTTTTAAACGTCAGGCACAACGAAAAATTGGCATTATTAATGTCCAATATACGTCCATGATCATCCAGTAATTGTATGTGAAGTCTCTGTACGTCGACCGGACCAAAATATTTTCTTGGTTCTAAATGTTGGGACAATTGATTTTCCATCAAAATATTGAAATACTGTCCATTGATGGGAATTCTTGCTAAAACATTGTTGTTGAGAATCCACTTGTTGAAGGCTCCCACAAAGTTGTTATTGACACTGTTATTGAAATCGTTGACCACCAAATACAAATATCGAATGGACGCCGGATCCGGCAACGCATCAGACACATACGAGGTCTTCCCGTAATACATGGGTTGAATGAACCCCAGATTCCACCCAATCTTGGATGTAATATTGACTAAATCGGGAAATCCCTGTCGACTCAGGGTAAAGTTCATCGCAATCGACGTAATTTTCTTGGCCCAGGTATAGCCCACCTGGTCCATGGTGGATATCGTCACTTTGCCACTGCCCGAACCGTTCGAATTGACGTCGATGCTCATTTGAATGCAATTCCAAATACCCGAAGCGTCTAAACCAGTATTCAATAGCGACTGATCCACCGGATTCTTGGGACACAATTGATTGTTAATGTTTGCTATAAGATCCATCGCCGAATAGTTGCCATCCGGGACAATAATGGTTCGCATAATCGTCATGGACGTGTCCATGGACGGCGTATTAAAATACGTACAAAAGATGTTGAAATAATTGTTACCATACGATGCAGAGGTGCTATAAAACGTCACCGGGAATTCGTACGCCGAAAGTTGCATACTGACCACCTTGCGTATCTTATCCGGCAACGTAAAGATAAAATCAGAGCTCTGGGTCGTGTAGAGATTGTCCCGGAAACGCGTATCAATGTTGAGACACTTGGTAATGACCGGAGTATGTATAGGATTCATTTTCCCCGGATTAAATTCATTCTGCATCACCATCGTAAAATCGCTCGATTTCTTCTCCACAATTTCGTTCTTGGTACGATCATACACCCCCGAAACTTGAAACCCATGGTTGGACGTAATGGACCGGGTATTGTGCTGATAATCCAGGATGATTTCGCCATTCATGTCGCGACCCTGCTCCCATTGCACCTTGGACACGGGTAAATCGCGCCGATTATCCCGGGAACGGTCCAGTTTTTCCGCATACAACGTCTCGGGGGTCTTCACACTCCCTTCTTGGTTCTTATCGCGAATAAAGTAGACCAAGAGATCGCAGGCTTCGTCTAAAAATGTTTGCAAGGAACGAATGAGTTTTTTTTTATCCGTGGCTTGACTGGAATTCAGGACCTTGTCGTAAAATTCATTACGTTTAAAATAGACATCGTCAACCGTGTAGCCCCCCCGGCGCAACCCGGCCCGCCCCCCGCCCCCTTCCCGGCCCGACAATTGAAACAGGCGTTCAATGTCGTAAATAGAATAATGTTGAATGTCAAAATCGTATTCAACGGGCATGATAACTTTGTTCTATAGGAGGAAATAAACACCTCCTATAGAACACATGAGAGAACCCCCTCCTCACCGGCGCCGCCGGCCCCGGCCCCGGCCCATTATTGCAAGGTAATCGACGACACATTCGTCGCCGTGGGATCAATCGTAAACAGCGGCAAGGACTGAATAAAGGCCAGCTTGACCGGATCAAACCCCACCCCGTACTCTGGCACCCCGTATAAATACACATAATAACTGAATATGGGAGACAACTTGATGGTCTTGGTCGCCGCAAATTGACCACTGGTGGTCGAAATCGTTTCCTTCATATTCTTGTTCGACAAGATTTCGTTGATACGTTTATTCAACAAAGCCACCTTGATTTCGTTATAGGAATAAGACGTGTAGAGCGTATTGACATTGATGGCGCCAATCAACGAGTTTTCCACAATCGTAATCATGGTCATCAGTTTGCTGTCTTGGACATTGATCGATTTCAGCTGTTTCAACAGATTCAAATATTGGGGATAATTCGTAGGAATCTTTTCGTAGGATTTATTGGACAACATCGTGGTATATTCGTCATAAACCTGCTGCAACACATTGACCTGGGCTTTCGAAATGCGCGCTTCTACCGGAGCAGCATTACCGCCGTTATTTATACCCGCCGCATAGGGGTTATCCGTTTTAGCATTAAACAAATTTCGTTGTTTTTTGACCATGAATCACTACAATACGGTAACAAAGAAAATCACGCAAAAACGTAACGGCAATCCCCCGGATACGCTTGGGTATGGAGAACCATGGAAGACGTATCCATCACGGTAAACGTGGCCGTATCGGCATGGTAAGAATCATAATAATAGTTATGAACCCGCCCCCCGAAATTGTATTGCGCATAATCAAAGGCGCGGTAAATAAAGTACTCGGTAGTATAGACCCATTTGCTCGTGGTAGGAACATCGGCCAACGTGAGATCCACATGTGGCGGCAACCCAATGAAACTGGGGTCCATCACCACACCACCGCGCATAACCAGATAATTGGTCAAAAATTGCATCACTTCATTGAGTTTGAAATCGCTGTCGCTCAATGCGCGATTCATGTTATCCACCGTACCTAAAGAAGCCTTGAGTGCCGCCAAGGAGGCAATTCCGGAGGCGTCGGTGGGCGCCCCCGGATCCGCATTCACCCCCATCTCTCCCAAATACAGGGGATCAATCATCGCCGACACCATGAAGAACCCCATGGGATACAATTTTTCGTAATAATCCAGCCGATGTTGAATGTTATAGGTATACCCAATCTCGTAGATGGACTTGTCGAGCGCCGTATTTTTATAGTCCACGTATTTATGCACATACTCGGGATATTGACCTTGTATAGGAATCGGTTCCGTCAAGGCCAGATCCTTCTCTAATTCCTCCTTTTCTATTTGGGAAGCGTCAAACATGCCCAAACATTTTTGCAAGAATTGCAATTTTTTCGCGTCGAACCCCACACCATAATCGGGACAACCGTACAAGTTAATATACAAACTGTAAATCCTGGACAATTTGACGACCTTTTGCAACGAAATTTGTCCGGAAATGTTGTTTTTATCACCAATCAACTCAATGGAATTTTTATTGGACAAAATATCGTTGATGCGGTTATTCAACAAAATAATCTGCAACTCATTGTACATGGACGTCTCGTACATGGAGACCACATTCATCGTACCAACCAACGTCTTTTCAATGATGTTTAACAGAAGCATGAGTACATTATCATTGATATTGATGGTAGACAAGTCGTTCAACAGCGTAATGTATTGGTTGTAATCCGTGGGAATTTTATCGTATTGACGGCTCGCCAAGACCAAGGTGTACAAATCGTGAATTTGTTGAATGGCCTGGAACTGGGTAGGCGTAAGATTGCGGGTAATGGAGGGATATTTGGGTCCCCCCGCTCCCGCCCCCCCAGCGCCCCCGTTGTAGGCAGACGTAGGGAAAGCATTCAGTGTACCCGTCAGGACATTCATCGCCGGTCCAGTATTGACATAGGCCGACGGATTGAACATGTTACGACCCGAAGACATGATGGTCGTGAAAAGCGACTTGACCGGATTCATGCCCACCATGTTATTCTAAAAACGCAAACCACAATATAGGTAAACGATATATATTTTTATAGTATATATAACTCTCATTCACAATGTCACAGAGTGATTATTTACAGAGAAAAAGAATAGCTACAGAATTACAACAGAAGAACCAACGAAAATTCAAAAACACGATTGACAGTGAAAATTACACCTTGTACAAACAATACACTTTAGAAAACAATGTTGTGAACACGAGTCCGCGTTTTAATCAAACCACGCCCCCCGGTGCCACCATCGTTTATAACATGGAGGTGTACGCCCCGGCCACCTGTCCCAGTTTCGTGATATGTGAAAACACGCAACGTCGCCCTTACCACCAGAACACCGACCCCATCGCCTTTAATCCGGCAGTATCGATGCGGCTTCCTTACGTCAGCAGTTACACCGGGATTGTCGCAGATTACCAACCCAAACAGTTGAAGTATATGAAAGAGACGCCCGCCCCCTTGCGTAAATGTCACGGATGCTGTTACGATTCATCGCTGAACAAGGTGAATACATGGACAGCGCCCTGTGGCAACCGACGATTGAAGAGCATGACCTGTGGTTGTGTAAACAAATAACCAGCGATAATCATATACACCACATCATATTTTTTTATCGAAAAATATGAATAATCAATGAATACTCAATAAATTTCAGGAAAGATAATTATATACTATATGTAAACTACCACGATAGTATGTCATATGCTGGTTATTTAGATAGAAAACGTACACAATCGTATTTATTAAATAATGGTGGCAATTGTTTGGTAGCGATAGGTCCTACGGGTCCTCGGGGATCCGGAGGATACACCGGCCCGATGGGGCCAGCCGGACCAGCGGGTTCCATCGGGCCACCTGGATCGATTGGTTCACGGGGGCCAGCCGGTGCTCAAGGAGCCTCGGGTGCCACCGGACCACCAGGTCCTCAGGGAACATTGGGACCCACGGGACCCCAAGGTCCCATGGGACCAGCCGGACCCGGTGCGAATGGTAACGACGGTAACACTGGACCACAAGGCGATATAGGACCCACCGGACCCACCGGTAACACCGGACCCACCGGACCTACCGGAACGCAAGGACCCACCGGTAACACAGGACCTACCGGAACGCAAGGACCCACCGCAGACACCGGTAACACAGGACCCACAGGACCCACGGGACCCACCGGACCCACCGGACCCACCGCAGACACCGGTAACACTGGACCCACAGGAAACACCGGTAACACTGGACCCACCGGCACCACCGGACCCACAGGGCCGACGGGACGCACCGGGCCGACGGGACGTACTGGGCCGACGGGACGCACCGGGCCGACGGGACGTACTGGGCCGACCGGACCCACCGGACCCACTGCAGACACCGGTAACACAGGACCCACAGGACCCACAGGACCCACAGGAACTACCGGCACCACAGGACCCACCGGACCCACGGGACCCACAGGACCCACCGGCACCACAGGACCCACCGGACCCACAGGACCCACCGCAGACACCGGTAACACAGGATCCACTGGGCCGACGGGACGCACTGGGCCGACGGGACGTACCGGACCGACGGGACGTACCGGACCCACGGGCACAACGGGTGTCACAGGAACCACGGGCATAACGGGTGTCACAGGAACCACGGGCACAACGGGTGTCACAGGAACCACGGGTGTAACGGGCGTCACAGGTGTCACAGGTGTCACAGGTGTCACAGGTGATACAGGTGATACAGGTGATACAGGTGATACCGGCGTCACAGGTGTCACAGGCGTCACGGGCGTCACAGGCGTCACGGGCGTCACGGGCGTCACAGGAACAACGGGCGTCACAGGCGTCACAGGTGTTACAGGGGTTACCGGTAGTACTGGAGCAAATGGTGCAACGGGTTGTACTGGTGTTACTGGACACACCGGCAACACCGGCAACACAGGACCCACAGGACCCACAGGCAACACAGGACCCACAGGCAACACAGGACCCACAGGCAACACAGGCAACACCGGTCCCACAGGCCCCACAGGCCCCACAGGACCCACAGGACCCACAGGACCCACAGGACCCACAGGCCCCACAGGACCCACAGGACCCACAGGACCCACAGGACCCACTGGTCGAACGGGTAACACAGGAGCTACGGGGGATACAGGTGTGACAGGAGATACGGGAGCTACGGGGGATACAGGTGTGACAGGTGTCACAGGAGATACAGGTGTGACAGGTGTCACAGGAGATACCGGTGTCACTGGGGATACAGGCGTAACGGGTGTCACAGGAGATACCGGTGTGACGGGTGACACAGGAGCCACGGGAGATACAGGCGTGACAGGAGTTACAGGAGATACGGGTGTCACTGGGGACACAGGAGCTACAGGTGTGACTGGTCCCACAGGACCCACAGGCAACACAGGACCGACTGGCAACACCGGTCGAACTGGTCCAACTGGTGAAACGGGAGATACAGGTGTGACAGGTGTCACTGGAGATACCGGTGTCACAGGGGATACAGGCGTAACGGGAGTCACAGGAGATACAGGTGTGACAGGAGACACGGGAGCCACAGGAGATACAGGCGTCACGGGCGTCACAGGAGATACAGGTGTGACAGGTGTAACGGGCCCTACCGGACCTACCGCAGATACAGGTCCAACAGGTGTTACAGGAGATACCGGTGTCACAGGGGACACAGGAGCCACGGGAGATACAGGCGTCACAGGCGTCACAGGAGATACGGGTGTCACAGGAGATACGGGAGCCACGGGAGATACAGGCGTCACGGGCGTCACAGGAGATACAGGTGTGACAGGTGTCACGGGCCCTACCGGACCTACCGCAGATACAGGTCCCACCGGTTCAACAGGGGTTACTGGTGATACCGGTGTGACAGGAGACACGGGAGCTACAGGAGATACAGGCGTCACGGGAGTCACGGGAGATACCGGTGTGACAGGAGACACAGGAGCTACAGGAGATACAGGCGTCACGGGCGTCACAGGAGATACCGGTGTCACAGGGGACACAGGAGCCACGGGAGATACAGGCGTGACGGGAGTCACAGGAGATACGGGTGTGACAGGAGATACGGGAGCCACGGGAGATACAGGCGTCACGGGTGTCACAGGAGATACCGGTGTGACAGGTGTCACGGGCCCTACCGGACCTACTGCAGATACAGGTCCAACAGGAGCCACGGGAGATACAGGAGATACCGGTGTCACAGGGGACACAGGAGCCACGGGAGATACAGGCGTGACGGGAGTCACAGGAGATACGGGTGTGACGGGTGACACAGGAACCACAGGTGATATAGGACCTACTGGTGATATAGGACCTACTGGAGATACCGGAACGCAAGGACCCACCGGTGATATAGGACCTACTGGAGATACCGGAACGCAAGGACCTACTGGAGACATGGGACCCACCGGTGATATGGGACCTACTGGAGATACCGGAACGCAAGGACCTACTGGAGACATGGGACCCACTGGAGACACCGGAACGCAAGGACCCACTGGAGACATGGGACCCACTGGAGACACCGGAACGCAAGGACCCACTGGAGACACCGGAACGCAAGGACCCACTGGAGACATGGGACCACAAGGAACGCAGGGTGATATAGGACCTACTGGAGACATGGGACCTACTGGAGACATGGGACCCACCGGTGATATGGGACCACAAGGAACGCAGGGTGATATGGGACCTACTGGAGACATGGGACCCACTGGAGACACCGGAACGCAAGGACCCACTGGAGACATGGGACCACAAGGAACGCAGGGAGATATAGGACCACAAGGAACGCAGGGAGATATGGGACCTACTGGTGATATGGGACCACAAGGAACGCAGGGAGACATGGGACCTACTGGTGATATAGGACCTACTGGTGATATGGGACCTACTGGTGATATGGGACCACAAGGAACGCAGGGAGACATGGGACCTACTGGTGATATAGGACCCACTGGAGATACCGGAACGCAAGGACCTACTGGTGATATAGGACCCACTGGAGATACCGGAACGCAAGGACCTACAGGTGATATGGGACCTACTGGAGATATGGGACCTACTGGAGATATGGGACCTACTGGAGATATGGGACCTACTGGAGACACCGGTACGCAAGGAGATATAGGACCTACTGGAGATACCGGAACGCAAGGACCCACAGGTGATATAGGACCCACTGGTGATATGGGACCTACTGGAGATATGGGACCTACTGGAGACACCGGAACGCAAGGACCCACTGGTGATATAGGACCCACTGGTGATATGGGACCTACTGGAGACACCGGAACGCAAGGACCCACTGGTGACATGGGACCTACTGGTGATACCGGAACGCAAGGACCAACTGGTGACACCGGTACGCAAGGACCAACTGGTGACACCGGTACGCAAGGACCAACTGGTGACACCGGTACGCAAGGACCAACTGGTGACATGGGACCAACTGGTGACATGGGACCTACTGGTGACATGGGACCTACTGGTGACACCGGTACGCAAGGACC
>Ga0209189_1001419_pt1 | contig 17998 bp, 20 predicted proteins | sample C_130820_EF_Meta_FD_187308 | JGI IMG/M metagenome (GOLD analysis project Ga0209189, IMG submission 187308) | Freshwater microbial communities from Lake Croche, Canada to study carbon cycling - C_130820_EF_MetaG (SPAdes) (version 3) | ecosystem: Environmental > Aquatic > Freshwater > Lake... | reverse complement strand
GCGCCCCGTTGAATCGATTATCGAAGCATTCGCTTACCTCTTGGAACACGTATGCAAAGCCAAGAAAGTTCTGATTGCTCTGGACGGTCTAGTTCCGTACGCCAAGATCGTTCAACAGAGGTATCGCCGTATGAAGATCAAGGAGGAAACGGCATTTGATCGTAACCTCATTTCGCCCGATACGCCGTACATGCGCGAACTCGAAGCTGCCCTAGTTGCCAAGTTTCCATATGCGGATATTAGCCGTACAACGGCGCCAGGAGAAGGCGAACATAAACTCATTTTGGATATGAAAAATATTCCAGCCGAGAACCGGAAATCTGTGTGCATTTACGGTCTGGACGCTGATCTTATCCTGATTTGTCTCCAAAACAAGGAACTATCTGATCCACATAAAATGACTCTTCTGCGTGAGAGCGCAGAGTTCGATGATCCGAAGCTTAAGACGGCAGAGTTTGCGACCATGAACATTTGGGAATTGTCTACCCAGCTTCCTTTACCAACGGAACAGTACATGGCTCTATCTATGCTGTGTTTCGGCAACGATTTCATGCCGAATCTGGGGATGTTTTCGTTGCGCGAAGACGGATACAATCGTGCCCTCCAATTTTACCAAGAGTCCGGTCGGCCCGATTTGCTCACACCAGACGGACGGCACCAGTTCTTCAAGTACGCTGCGTCTCGCGAGATGTCAGTACTGAAAGAGCGTATTACTCTACGTAAACGTCCTGAAGAGAAGGCGGTTCTGGGTAAGGATCAGGAGATGTTTTCGAGAAAGTACGGACTTCATATCTTGGACGGAGTTCTGGATATGGAGCCAGTGGTAGAAGCTTATTGGAAAACATTGCACTGGTCATGGCACTATTTCACTCAAAGTACCCCAATCAATTGGGGATGGGTGTATCCGTATGCCGACGCACCTCTCGTAACAGATATTGTGAAATATGCTGAAACGGGAGTACAGAAAGGTAAATTGAATTTTACGTTGTCTGACCAACTACATTTCATTATGCCCGCATCGTCTCTGAAAAAGACTCGTCGGCGCGTCAAGTTCCCCGACGAACTTCATAATGAGGAAACACGTAATCCTTGGATGAAACGTCATTTCTGGGAAATGAAGCCCCGTATTTCGTTACCTTGGAACCCTAACGACGAATTAACGAAAATCGTCCCGATCTCAAACTGAACCCGACGTGTACTGGCGTGCCATCGGATTTTAATCCCGGCAGAGGGTTACCGGTTGGTCCTCTCGTTGAAATGATTGGCTGGAGAACATCCGCGTCCGGAATCCGAATATCAAATGCGGTTTCCCGAGGATCCCAATACTCCGTGTTTATCTGTATCATTTCTCGTACAGATCGAGACATCATAAACCCTTCTGCGTCAGGACTCGCCCAATTACGCTGAAGGTATGCCAAGTACTTCTTTCGGTATTCGATGGCGGGGGTTACCTTTGTCAATATATGAAGGGTATCAATACTGTCCTGAATGGTTTGTACTAGGGGTTTATCTAGCCGTTTATTCACTGTGTTGTGGGCACGGCATACAAATGTGAACAAAGTTGCCCGACTGTTCCACCAACTCGGATTTCGAGCTATGTACGTCTGGAACATAGAACCAAAATGGGCCTTGCATGAAGGACACGAAATCGTCTCGGCAAACAAATCTATGAACTTCTTCAAGATCAACTTGTCACTGTGTGACGGATTTTCCGGATAATTCGCAGATATCGAATGGAGAGTTATCCATCCAAGGGGTCCCCATCTGGACGTCATTAATTATTCCGAGGAAATGAAACCGGCTAACATTGCGCCACTTAACATTTCCCGCTTAACTCGCGCGGGTGTTTCTGCATTTTTCAGAAGGTTATGCTTCTTCACTAATTCGTCGACCTTACTATCGCTCATCTTTGCGATCTTCTTCTTGATTGTTTTGCGACGACGGTACTCTCCTTTATCAGTGAACAACCGGATCGTATGTTTTCGTGAAGACTTTTTGAATGGAGGAGGTTTTGCTGGGTCTGAAATAGGTTTAATCTTGAGTGTTTTCTTGAGTACGCCACGAGGAAACGTCTTCATACTTTTCTTTTTACCGGCGGATAGGATAGGCTTGACTTCGGTAACTGGCTCTGGTTTCGGTGTAGAATCTCCACCAACTTTGGTGACTTTGTAGACGGTTTTCTCTTTTTTGTCTGCGGACATACGTTCCTATTATAAAAACGAATAATTAGATTTACGGGAACTAGATCTTATAGAACCAGCATGGAGTGGGATGCAATCAAGACTTATTTTAAGAATGGTGTCCCTCGCCTTGTCGAGCATCAGATTGAATCCTTTGAGGATTTCGTGCGTAATAAGATTCCTCTGATCGTATGCTCAACTGCACCGATCGTGGTGTGGCACGAGCAGGACGAGACCACAAAGAAGTACAAGTACGAGTTTCGCCTGACATTTGAGAATATCACGTACACGAAGCCGCGCATTCAGGAAGCGACTGGCCGAATCAAGCCTATGTTTCCCCAGGATGCACGTACGCGCAACTTCACGTACGCTGCTCAAATGTTCTCGGACATCAGGTTTACGGTTCGGTCTTACAAGGCTCCGACGTATGTGACATTTGACGAAGAGGTCAAAGTGTTTGAGGGCGTATCCCTCGGCAAGATTCCGGTGATGCTGGGATCATCACTGTGTATTATGACCGACTATCCAATGTCCAAGGAAGACATTGGTGAGTGTCCGTACGATCCGTTCGGATACTTCCTGATTCATGGATCGGAGCGTACAATCTTGAGTCAGGAGAAGGTGGCGGATAACCAGATTATGGTCTTCTTCAACAAGAAGACAGCATCCAAGTACACGTATTCTGCGGAAATGAAGTCTCTCCACGAATCGTTCACGACTCCTCCCAAGAAGCTAGAAATCCGGATTTCTGCGAAGTTTAATGGGTACGGATACCCTTTGACGATCTGTGCCCCGCGATTCCGCGAGGATATTCCGTTGTGTGTAATGTTCCGCGCCTTCGGAGTTGAGAAGGATCAGGATATTGCCGATATCATCTGGCCAAGTGGTAACGAGCGTCATATTGCCAATCTAGCCGCATCGTTCCGTGAGTGTGCGGATATCAAGGTGTTTACGCGCGACGATGCGATTGAGTATTTGACACATCATCTACAGTATGGCACGACGCAGGATGATAAGAAGGCGTATGTCCGTTCTCTTCTAGAAACCGAGTATCTCCCACATGTCCGTTTCGGCGGAGATACGGTTCCTCTCACCGTTCTAGAAGCCCGTAAGGTTATTCTAACCGGTTGGATCGTGCGGAAACTCATGATGACCGAGGCAGGATTCCTGAAGATTGATGACCGTGATGCGTATCCCAATAAGCGTGTGGTATCAACTGGCGCTCTCCTCACCCATCTGTTTCGCCAGCTGTTCCAGAAAGTGTGCAAGGATATTCGGTCCAAGTTCGTTCATGAAGTGAATAACGATACGTGGAAGAAGCGCGAAACGCCTCGGCCACTGGAAGTTCTGAATGTGAATAATCTGTACAAGATCCTGAAGGTGTCGACGATCGAAGGAAAACTGAAGCAGGCTTTGGCCACGGGAAACTTTACAGTACAGGGACTCGGTACGTCAACGGTATCTACAGCGACCAAGATGGGCGTATCCCAAGTCCTGAATCGTCTATCATACTCTGCCACGTTGAGCCATGTACGTCGTATCCAGACTCCAGTGGAGAAGTCCGGCAAGCTGCTGGCGCCACGTAAGCTTCACGGAACGTCTTGGGGGTATGTTTGCCCTGTGGAAACTCCCGAGGGTCATTCGGTCGGTATTGTGAAATCGATGTCTATGCTGACATCGGTCACGCAGCACAGCCCTGCGGCCGTCGTCCTGACATTTCTAAAGAACCAGCCGGTTGAATGGATTCGCGAGATTCGGACGTATGAGGGCACAATGATCATCCTGAACGGGGTGATTCTAGGGTACACTACGAGTCCCGAAATTCTACATGATGCTCTGCGTAAAGCTAAGCGTTCGTTCAAGATTCATCCCCATACTGGCGTGAGCTGGAACATTCATCAGAATATCCTGAATATTGAGACGGATGGCGGACGGTTTGTTCGGCCGCTGTTTCGTGTAGAAGATGGGAAGATGTTGGATCCTCCGAAGACGTATGACGAGTGGAATGACTGGGTTCGAACGTGTGTAGAGTACATTGATCCGGCCGAGACCGAGGTAATTCGCGTAGCAATGTTCCCTCACGAAATCACGAAGTCACATACGCACTGCGAGATTCATCCTACGCTCGTTCTGGGTCATATGGCATCCAGTATCCCATTCTCTGACCACAATCAGTCGCCGCGCAATACGTACCAATCAGCTATGGGCAAGCAGTCAATGGGCATCTTCGCCCGTAACTATGCCAAGCGTCTCGATAAGAACGGATACATTCTGTGCTCTCCGATGCGCCCATTTGTAGAAACCCGTATGATGAACGTCCTGAACACGCACGAGATGCCGAGTGGAGATAACGTGATTGTCGCGATTGGCATGTATTCTGGGTACAATCAGGAAGATTCCGTCATTATGAATCGTGCATCTATTGATCGTGGAATGTTCCGGACTCTGTACTACACGATCTACAAGGACGAAGAGCACCGTAATGTATCGTCAGGTAAGGAGGAGAAGTTCGCGAAGCCGAGGCGCGAGAATACTCGGGGTTTCAAGACGTCTGCTTACCATGCGATTCAAGATAATGGCGCGCCAGCTATGAATTCCTACATAAAGGAGAACGACGTAGTGATTGGAAAGGTCACGAGCTTGAAGAATGACCCCAACGGATACGCTTTCCGTGATTCGTCCACTCTCCATCGCAACTCTGAAACTTGCCGAGTGGATGGAGTTTGGAACGAGAAGAATTCGGACGGGTACCCTTTCGTCAAAGTCCGTGTCGTGTCCGAGCGTGTTCCGGAGGTTGGAGATAAGGTTTCGTCTCGTCACGGACAGAAGGGAACGTGCGGTATCATTCTCAACGAGGAAGATATGCCCTACACTGCGTCAGGTCTGCGCCCAGACATTATCATGAACCCCCACGCTGTCCCATCACGCATGACGATCGCCCAGCTGATGGAGACGATGCACGGGAAGATCTGTGCCGAGAAGGGTACGCTGGGAGACGGTACGCCTTATTCACATCTGAAGATTGGGACTCTAAAAGAACACTTGCTGGCACTGGGTATGCATCCATACGGCAATGAGATTATGTACAATGGCCAGACCGGCGAGATGATGGAGAGCGAGATCTTTATTGGTCCTACATTCTACCAGCGTCTCAAGCACATGGTGGTGGACAAGAAACATTCACGCTCACGTGGCCCGATTGTCTCTCTCACTCGCCAGCCGTGTGAGGGTCGGTCGCGCGATGGCGGTCTGCGTGTCGGTGAGATGGAGCGAGATTGTATGCTGTCGCACGGTCTGGCAGTCTTCACCAAGGAACGATTGATGGATGTTTCAGATCCGTTCACGACTGGATTCTGCAAGACGTGCGGAACTCTGGCAGTCGTGAATCCTTTGGAGAATGTGTACCATTGCGGCAACTGCGGAATGAAGACTCACTTCGAGATGAAGACGATTCCGTATGCCGTCAAGCTTTGGTCACAAGAACTAGAGGCTATGCATATTGTGCCTCGAATGGTATTTGAATAAGTCATTTTAAGATGATGGAATGTATGAAGTAATGTTCGAGTTTATTGACAAGGTTGTATACATAAATTTAGATCACCGCGAAGATCGGCGTACAAGCATACTGAAACAACTCGAAGTTTTTCCATCTGAAAAGGTTATTCGGTTTCCTGCGATCCGAGAAGAAAATGGGGCTATTGGGTGTACGAAAAGTCATATCGCTGTTCTCGAAATGGCTATTGCGAACAAATGGAAGAATGTTCTTATTCTAGAAGACGATGCGATTTGGAATAAGTTTGATGAGGGGTATTCTCGCCTTGAAAAACTTGTACAGAACCCTTATGATGTGATTGTTTTTGGTTCGACGCTTGCAGAATACGATAAAGAAACGTTTAGACTAACAAAGGGGCATACTACTACAGCATACCTTGTAAGTAACCATTACTATGAAACCATTCTAGGTAATTTTAAGTATGGTCTTAAGAGGCTTGTGGAAACAGGTATCGACAGATTTTATGCTATAGACAGATTCTGGCAGCATTTGCAGATTCGTGATAAATGGTATTGTATTATTCCATGCCTGATGTACCAAACTCCATCTTGGTCTGATATATTGGGACGCGTAGCAACATCTTGTTACAACGGTATAAATACATTTGAAATTTAAGGAGAATGTGGTATGTCAAGTAATGCTCACTGTATCCAAACACGGCGGTTTAGGAAATCAATTGTTTATGTTGGCGTCTGTAGAAGGAATAGCTCAAGAATCGGGGCGTCAATTTTATTTCGATACCGCATCTCTTAATGAAAACAATCCTCATTCTTCCAGCACGTATATGAATACGATTCTCAAGAAATGGAGTATGTTTAGGAGACCATGTATGTCACAAATTACGATATATGAAAACAAGCATATGACCCGTATGAACTGGTCTGAAATTCTCAATTCGAGGTCTGAATCAGATATCAAACTATACGGATATTTCCAGCGATGGGAATATGTTCACCCTATTCGCGAACAGTTCATACATCGTCTTTCGTTCAATGAAAGCATTTTAAGCAAATATCCAGATATATCAAGTTGTATATTCGTACATGTTCGTGGCGGAGATTATATTGGAAGCGATCTACATCATGTAGAGTTGACAGACTACTATAAGACGTGTTTGGATACAGTGCACCCCCAAACACTCATTCTGTTCACAAACGATAAACCGCATGCAATGAAGGTGATGCAGGGTAGGTCATTTATTATTGCCGATGAGAACGACGAGGATTCGCTGTACCTGATGTCAAAATGCAAGGGAGGCATTATGGGCAATTCAACATTTGCATGGTGGGGAGCTTATATGAACCCTAACCGACAAATATTCATGCCATCCAAATGGTTTCTTAACCCGGATTTTGATGCTACAGGATACTTCTTTCCTGGAGCCACAGTGGTAGAAGTTTGATGACTTGTTTCTGCGGTACAAATAATGTCGCAGTACGTAGTTGAGTTTATAGGAACACTCGTTGTCGTATACGCTCTGTTACTGACCGACACAAATCCTGCCATTATGGGCATAGTGTATTTTGCAGTGTACACGGTTGCTGGCGAAATGGCAAGTGGAACATTCAATCCTCTCGGTGCTTTGGCGTACTATATGATTGGACGTATGACATTACAGGAATTCTTATTTAACTTTGCTGCGCAAATATTTGCAATGCAGGCAGCAGTCGTATCATTCTTACCTATAAAGGCTTTCATAGGAGACATGTAGTACTTGTAAATGAGCCTGTATCTTTACGTCATTGATCCAAATCATCGTGAACTTGTTCGCGAGCATGTACGTAATCGTCGCGTAACTGATTCAGGAGTCGATCTAGTTTGCCAAAACACGCATCTGGATTTTATCAATTCACGAGTTCCCAATCTTCCTGCCTATCTCGGTGTAGAAATGAAGACGGGCGTTATTGCTGCTGCACTCGATAGGCAGGGTAAGCCAGCACCGTACCTTCTTTTGGCTCGATCATCTACATCACTCACTCCTCTGCGTATGTCCAACCAGATTGGACTGGCGGATGCCGGGTACCGTGGCGAGCTGATTGCGCGCGTAGACTGTTTTGATTCATCCATTCAATCATATACGGTTCCACAGGGACGCCGACTGTTCCAGATCGTTCAGCATAATTGGCTGCCGTACGATCAGGTCATTGTTGTTGATTCGCTTGCGCATCTTCCTGCTCCTCCCGACAATCGTGGAGGTGGTGGATTTGGATCTACAGGCAACTAACTCTCTTAAACATAAGCCCTTTTAGCATAGTGGTATTGCGTTCGCCTTGTAAGCGAAAGGTCATGAGTTCGATTCTCATAGGGGGCACATTCGGCACTTCAAACCAAGTCCCGAATGAGCAACAGAGAAACAGCATCATGTACAATTGCACCCCAGTATGCAGAGTACAGAGTAGTCTTCAATCCAAAGAACATTCCTACAATGAGTACAATTGACCGCAAGAACGTGTTGAGGATGGGGTTCGCGGTCGGCCAGAGTAGGACGTTCATTTATCCACCTAAATATTTTTTCTTGGTGTAAGGTATAACAACAATATGGGTGGTGGTCTGATGCAGCTCGTCAGCTACGGCGCGCAGGATATTTACATCTCGGGCAACCCCCAGATTACCTTCTGGAAGATTCTATACAAGCGCCACACGAACTTCGCCGTTGAGTCGATTGAGGTTACCTTCAACGGCCAGGCCGACTTCAACAAGCGCGTGACGGCTGTCATCAACCGCAACGCCGACCTGATGTACAAGACGTACATCCAGGTAGTACTCCCCCAGGTTGACTGCACGGGCGCGCAGGGCTTCCGCTGGCTGAACTACATCGGCCACCGCCTGATCAACCAGGTCGAGCTCGAGATCGGCGGTCAGCGCATTGATCGCCAGTACGGCGACTGGATGCAGATCTGGACCCAGCTGTCGACGGATGCCGGTAACATCGCCGTGCTGGACTCCATGCTCGGCAACACGCACGACCTCGTGCTGATGAAGCGCGGCACGGGCCTCGCCCAGGATGCCACGTGCTCGGCGTCCGAGACGACCATCTCGTGCGTCCCCCGCGCCGGCACCCCCGCCAAGACGCTGTACATCCCCCTCCAGTTCTGGTTCTGCCGCAACCCTGGTGTGGCGATCCCCCTCATTGCGCTCCAGTACCACGAGGTGCGCATCAACGTCGACTTCGAGACGTGGCAGAACTGCATCTACGCCGAGTCCGCCGTAGGTGTACCCAACACGACTGGCCCGGGTGTTGCCCAGTCCCTGGCCGCCGCCTCGATCTACGTCGACTACGTCTACCTCGACACGGAGGAGCGCCGCCGCTTCGCCCAGCAGTCCCACGAGTACCTCATTGAGCAGGTGCAGTACACGGGTGCCGAGTCGATCACGTCCTCGTCCAACAAGGTCCAGCTGAACTTTAACCACCCCGTCAAGGAGCTCCAGTGGGTCGTCCAGCGCGACTCGTTCGTTGACTGCTCGACGGCCACGTGGCTCGCGTCGGTTGGCGGTGCGCAGCCCTTCAACTACTCCGACGACTTCTCCACGGATGGCCTCATCACGTCGCTGCTCGCCCAGGCGTCGGGCGGCACGGTTGCCACCAACACGCTCACGTCGGTTGGCACTGGCATCCAGGTCGGTCTGGGCCAGGGCTCGACGGAGCCGTCCTCGCTCATGGGCGCTGACTCGATTGACGTCAGCGGTGTCCAGGAGTTCGAGTCTGGTGTCAACTACCTGCTCGCCAAGGTCATCCTCGCGTCCGGTGTGCGCTGCGAGGGCAAGAACCCCGTGGAGGTTGCCAAGCTGCAGCTCAACGGCCAGGACCGCTTCACGGAGCGTGAGGGTGCCTACTTCGACAAGGTCCAGCCTTACCAGCACCACAGCCGCTCCCCGTCCACGGGCATCAACGTGTACTCGTTCGCCCTGCGCCCCGAGGAGCACCAGCCCAGCGGCACCTGCAACTTCTCGCGCATCGACAAGGCGACCCTGCAGCTCACGGTCTCGCTCAACACGGTCACTGGCGCGCGCACTGCCCAGGTCCGCGTCTACGCGCTCAACTACAACGTCCTCCGCGTCATGTCCGGCATGGGTGGCCTCGCGTACAGCAACTAAACGTTCACACTATTGGTGTTTTGTTGGTCATCGTAATCCAGTTCTAATAAAAAACACAATTGAGTTTCAATACTGAACTTCAATTGTGGTATAAAAATAATGCTCACATTACGTGATTGGCAACGTACACGTAAAGACAAACGCAACTGTATTTACCAAGCATCAACAACTGATGGAACGGATGAGTTACAAAACTTTCCCATTGGAATGAGTTATCACTACCTGTGTCACAATAACCGAAACAAGGAAACTCATATTGGGTCTCACGATAAACTTGTATTGTGTGCAATCACACACGATTCCGATATGAAATCAAAGAATACCCAACGGAAAACAACCAGGGAAAAGGTGATAACACTTCTTAAGACTCAAGGAATTGAAAACATCCAAATTGATCCAAGTCAATACTTTGTAACACTACCCTCATACAAATTTGTGATTTCGCCTGAAGGAAATGGAATGGATTGTCATCGGCATTATGAAGCTTTGATGGCTGGATGTATTCCGATCGTCGAACACAATCCACACATTGAAAAAATTTACGAAGGATGCCCAATTTTGTACACGTACGACTACTCTGAAATCACACCTTCGTACCTAGAGCAAAAATATTCTGACATGATCGATAAGACATACAATTTCTCAAAACTGTTTTTATCGTATTATCCTTCCGATACGCAGGAATATATAAAATACTGTTCGAACTTTTGGTCAGCGTATAAGACCAACAAGTCATTGTACCGAAAATGGGGTGCCTTTATGTAAACTTATTGACCTCATTTAATAATGGAAGAACGCCGAAATAATCTAGTGTACTACACGGTTGGATTCAACCCAAAATATCTGGATTTGCTGTACATATCAATACAATCCTTACGTGTTCACAACGATATAGATATACTGGTTATTTGTGATGAAGCGATGATAAACCAGTGTAAGAACAAATTAAGTCACTTCAAGGATATCGAAATTTCACCTTGTAAGGATTCAATTAGCGCAATGGATGCAGCAATGAAAAAAGTTCTCATATTTCAGTACGATATTTCAAAGTATTCAAAAATCATGTACATTGATTCAGATATTTTAGTAGATCTGCAACTTGAACCAATCTTCAGTCAAATCGTAGATGACACGAAGTTGTATGCGTTTGCGGAAAATAAAGAGACAGGGTATCATGCAAATCATCATTTTTCACTATTGAAGTACACGAATAAAGACTATGAGTTCTTTTACAGAAACAAGATATACGTATTTAATACCGGACTGTTTGTGTTTCAAAACACCAAACTAATGAATGATCATTTTTCAAATGTTCTTGATATGATATCAAACCATACAGGAGATTATTACTACGAACAATCGTTTATGAACGTGTACTTCAATACGCGTAACTTGGTCGATACGAATGTCTTAAACGAGAAGAACTGTATCATGAACTTGAAAATAGACGATACAATGATGTCAAAAATCCCTAGATTTCCATGGTCGAATGTATCGTGCAGACACAAATTCTTTCATTTCAGTTGGTCTGAAGGATTCGATGCAAAATTTAACGGGATGATGCTGTGGAAAAATAAGTACTTCAAGTAATAATAAATGGATGCGAGTGTAGTTGCCGGAGGACGTCGTAAGACCCAGCGTTCGTCAAAGATCGGATCGCGTCGTAAAGTATGGAACGGTACCGCTGAAAAGACCAAGGGCGGTCTTACGCGCAAAGATCTCAAGCAGAACAAGTACGGGCGCATTGTGAGCGTCAAGCGTAGTATGCGTGGTGGAGCTCTACAGGCTTCCCAGACTGGGTCGGAAGAAAAGAAAGATGGGGAATAAATAATGAAGGTCAAGTCTTGGCATATTGGATGCTTTGTAGTATTAGTTCTGGCGGCTTTGTACTTTCTAGTCGGTACTCGTGAAGGTCTTGACAGTCCAAAGTGCCCCACTGGAGCACCTGGAATCAGTAGTGTTACACAGAGCGGTGGACAAAATATACGTCTGTACACGTCAGGAGAATGCTCGGCTATGGGTGGGAACTTTGCTGCAAACGGAGCGAAGAATTGGGGGATGGCAAATAACAGTGTAGGCGAATGTCTGGGAACATCGAATGGAATCAACGTAGGATTCTGTAACCAGTCTGCGCCTCCATCTGCAGCCGCCAAGACGGCGGTCACTCCTCCTCCCGCGACCCCCCCTGCTGCTCCTCCTGCAGCGGGTGCGTCTATGAGTTCATCTGTCCCAGCTCCTGCTGCAACGCCGTCCACGGCATCTGCTCCATCATACAGCCTGACGTGTACGGCTGCCCCTGTGTCTGGAATGAAAGGATCGGTGGGTATGCCTGAAACTCCGGCTGCGTGGAACGTGACTCAACCCCCGTCCGGTTGGAATTCCAGGAATGGGTATACCACGACCGGTAACTAAAGCTATTTTAAGAGAAAATCGGTACTAATATCGGCCTATTCGTATAGTTGGTGAGTACGCGGGACTCTGAATCCCGAAACCTAGGTTCGAATCCTGGATGGGCCAAAACCATTTTAAACGCACGACTATAGAAATTACAAATGCCAGAGTTTATCGTCGAAGCGAAGACTGTCCAGACAGGCGCTGTTCGCACACTGACGGAAGCTTTGAAATGTATCCTTGTGGAGATGTCCCTCATTTTTGATAAGGAGGGAATCAGGATGGTGGCGATGGACAATACCCGCACCGTTCTCGTTCACCTCCGTTTGTACTCCGAGAAGTTCGAGAAGTTCTCGTACAACCATAATCAGCAGAAGTTCGTGATTGGTATTAACACTGACCATCTGTACCGCATTCTTCGTACTGCCACCAATGACGATACCGTGACGTTCTACGTTGACCAGTCAGATCCCAATACGCTCGGTATTCTTCTTGAAGATGGAGAGAAGAAGCAGGTCACGCGGTACAAGCTCAATCTACTGGACCGCGACGAGCCGGATATCCAGCTTCCCGAGACCGAATTCTCGGCGCATTTCACGATGCCGTCGCTGGATTTCCAGAAGATCTGTCGCGATATGACTCTGCTGGGTGCCAAGACGGTTGAGATCAAGAATGTGGCGTCATCTCTGACGTTCGGATGCAAGGGCCACTTCGCTTCCCGAACGACCGTCATGGGCGACTCGGAGAACGAGTTTTCAATTAAGAAGAAGGATAGTGCCGAGATTGTGACTGGCAACTTCTCGTTGCCCCATCTCGTACTCTTCACGAAGTGTACGAACCTGTGCAACAATCTCGAGATCCAGATGAAGAACGATTGGTTCATGCTCATTCGATATGTTGTTGCAAATCTGGGCGACATCAAGCTGTGTCTGATGCCGTGTTCCACGTAATGAGAAAGATGGGAGCCAAAATGTACCCAATCGCAATTTCTGACAATTTCAACATCGTATGTTCCAACGAATTTCCCTCACGTATTTCCTGCTCGAACGCGAAAAAGCGGACGCCCAGACAGTATTGGAGAAGTTGATACGATAAGATTATGACGAGAAACACGGGGGAAAAGTATGATACAAGTCCAAATAGAACATGAAGAAGGCTGTAAACAGGATGTTTTTGCCAAACCTTCATTGTAATACGAGATCGTAATAATCGTACAGAAACACCGACAGTTTCGCCAAAAGTTCCAAACCGAAACATCCGACCCAAACCGTTTCTGCGACCAAGAAATAGTTTATGAATTCAGTGGGCTGAATGTGCAGAATGTCTCGTATAATTTGAAAGAATGGTGGCTCGGTCTTCGTTAATTTCTGTTCGGCCACGATGGAAATACACACTTTGAAAAACACGTGCTGGATCCAGATGGTAAATAAAAGACCAAATACCAAGATTTGGAACCATAGGACAGGATAAACCGTATGTGCTGCTAGCACCATCACTGAAATCGTCATACTGATCACAAAATGACATACTCCCAAAATATACCCCAAAACTTCACCATCAGTCGTTAACCAAGAATATACAAACGTTACGAAGTCTCGTAAATACCTTTCTGCGTTTTCTAATACAGCTTCCATTGTTTCTTACGCAGCGTCTTCTTACTCTTCACTGAACGACGATGTGTTTTACGAACTCCGCCTTTTCCTAATGCGTCGATCGATGGCACAGCATCGGCTGCTTCTGGAGATACATCTTCGGGCATTCCATCCACATATTTGAATTGAACGCCATCCGTAAAGAAGTTTGCATAGAAGATATTGTACTTACCATCAGATCCACGGAATCCAGGATTCTTCATTCCAAGCAATCGAAATCCTCCAAGAAACGTCATATCGAAATACTCGGCGTGCGCAAACGTTTGTACTAAAGTAGTACGTGCGGGAATGACGACCTTATTTGGAGCATGTAATTTCGTATCAGTTTCATACTTCCCCTTTTCTGCACCAATACCCAGTAAGCCTCCTTTCTGGTACACTTTACGAATCATATCAAGATTGTAAGCTCGTCCAGTCTTCTTTTCAGGGTACAGTTCCGTCTTCAGTGGCTGGAATCCAGGATGCGAAAACCCTACTGGGATACTCGGAATAATATCAGGAACCTTTGAGATTGAACCGTACGATGTCACACGATCCAATGTTACATAGCCTGAATCAAGATGGGCATTGAATGTATTACGAGCACCATCTCCTACAAGTGTAGGGGACCCAAATGATACGATATGAATTGACTGAATGAATGGGAATGTTTGGCGTCCACATTCTGCTAAAATAAAGCCAAAAAGGGTAGCGTATGCTCCACCCAATGAATGACCAGTAATGAATAACCGAGAAGGTTTCAGCGTAAGAATTTCACGTTTAATAAGTTCCCAGCTTTTAAGTATTGGTTTCACGAATGAAGCAGGTACGAAGTTGTCTTTTGTGGTCGATAACATAGCTGTGCCCGGAGGCATAACACTACGTAAATCCGCACGAGTGAATTGAGAATACATATCATGCTTGAAGTTTTTCATAGTACTCGATCCTTTGAATACCAATACAAGATCGCTAGGTACTATCGTTGGTAGTTTCTGGGATAAATGAGTGCCAGTTACGAATAAACATGTAAGATCACTGGGGCTTGAAACATATGTCGCAATCTTCTGATTAGCCCCTGGAGATTCGTTTATGACATACGAAATAGCTGGGCGCCCTTCTTTCGAGTTTGCGTACGATGAAGGCGCACGACGATTAGCCACAAACTGTTTATCAAACGCGGTAATTGTAGAATTTACAGCCACATTATCTTCCGTTCCGAATGGGGCGGACATTAGAACTTGTTGTAAAATTCCAGAATCGCAGTACACTAATCGCGATAACTGTGCCATAACTTTCAGCGTGTGAATATACGTATCAAATGTAGGTTTATCAACCTGCGATTTCAATACAACTTGACCGCTAGGATCAGGTACGACTTCAATATCCCGCTGGGAAAAAATCACTGATCGCAGCGATGTGTCTTTCAACGTTTGTGTCGGCACAGCACCACCTTTTAATACTGCCTGTTTGTTTCCCATTATAAATAACTGGTTTTTTACTTGGGTCTTGCTTTGTGTGGAGTGTACGTAACATCGTCGCCGATCTTGAAGTTCTCAATTCCAGGATTAAGAAACGCATTATCCGACACGGTTGTTGTTGTATTCCAGATCTTTACGATCGAGAACGGCCCTTTCGGGGAAATCGTGATTCCAACAAGCGTCTCCTTTCGGTGAATTAGAAGTTCATTTGTGATACAGTGGACCATAAGATTGATGAATGTTGAATGTACAACCTTATCTTCAATCTTTTTTGACCATGCACCACCCGCCTCGTTTTCGGGAACGTCCCACAGAGGCTTGAATCCACGTCGCATGAAGAAGAACATTCCTGACTCCCAAGCTTCCTTGGAAATTATATCCACAACTGACCAGAACTGCTGGGGTGTCGATACATCCACAATCTTGACATAACTCTCCAAGGAATAATCCTTGTTGTTGGGATCATGATACCACAAAATCCAGGAATACTGGAGTTTTGTGGTCTCTATAGCTGACCCCATTGTATATTCTTTAAGTGTTTCTTTAAAATGGATTCGTTTTTCGTACGCCCAAACTATCTTATAGAATACAATGAGCCTTACCGTAGCACAAGTATACGGGGTTCGTTTTGGAGCAAAGCTGTCTTTGCCGAAGATCGTTCAGGATAATATCGCCAAGCTGCGCATTACACCAGTCGCATTCAAGCCATACCGCCCTCCCGTTCGTGCACCGTATCGTCCCAAAGCCGACAACTGGCGTGAAAACGCTCTTGTCGAAGCTGTTCGACGGGTGAAGGAGCGCGATGATCCAGAGTATGATGAAGTGTTTGGATCTTTGAACAAGATTGCACCTCGAACTCTTGACAAGCTGTCCGAGAAGATCGTTCAAAATATCAAGAAGCGCGACGACATCTTCCGACTGCGAGTCACGACACTTCTCTTTGATATGGCGATTTCCCAGTCAGGCTACGCGATTCTTATGGCCGATTGTGCCAAGAAGTTAGTTGCCGATATCTCCGAGATTCGCGAGGATCTTCTAGCTCAAACCGAGATGTTTCCAAAGCTGTATAATATGACCGAGACTCTTACGTATCCTTCGTCCGAAGAGGCAGGGTATGGCGACAAAGTCGTTGAGTGGATGAAGCTGAAGGATAAGCGCCGAGGATATGCTAGGTTTGTGACCCAGCTATTTGTTCGTGAGCTGGTTGAAGAGAAGACGGTTGGCGAGTGCATGACCCATGTATCTGCCGATTTAACATCAATGGCCAAGCAGCCAAAGACTGATCAGACAGAAGAGAATACTACACAGTATGTAGATTTCCTGTTTGAAACTGCCAAGGTCCTTCCTACTACAGCGAATGATTTACGAACGTTAATGAGGACGTTCATTCAGTCAGTTCTTGATATTCCCAGAACCGAACTCCCGAGTCTGAATATGCGGTCTCGTTTCAAGCTGGAAGATGCTATCAAATGCGTTCAGTAGATTGAAGTTCAAAGGAATCGTTTAAATAAATGTCCGTGCCTCCCGCCAGCGTTCTGCTTCGTGCGGCACAGGTATCAATTACGGAGGACCGTCCGATCTACCTAGATTACTACCAGGACAGCGTTGAAAAGAAGTGCTGCATTGGTGTTCGGGAAGCCGAGAAGTTTTTAGTTAAGTCGGATTCCGAGTACACGTCTACGATCCAGTCGGTCTTCAAGTGCGAATCGTGCTATATTGTGATGACCGAGAACAGCCTCTATATCGTATCGGTTGACATCCCAATCAAGAAGATCCTCCAGTCTAAACAGGAGTAAAGAAGTACCGTAATGCTGGTGTTCCCTCCGCCACACTACTTTTTATTTGAGCCTTTGAATGATGTAGAAACACTCAAGCTTTGGTCTGCGTACAAAGAAACGTACGGACACCAGTGTGAATTTTCCGAAGTGGATGCCGCAGACATCAATTCTGCCGAATCGTTTTCTCCATGGTTCGATAATTGGATTTCGCAAGTTCCAGCAAAGCAGGCTACACGCGTCAGAATCTTGATTATTTGGCACGCCGAATTCTTGACGTATTCGTGTCAACAAATGCTCCGTCGTTCACTAGAACAACGTTCATTTCGGTGTCGTGTTTGGTTTCACGTAGAAGATCCAACTCTCATTCAACCTGCGATCCACAGTCGATGCATCACAAAACGAATTCCTACTTTCGTACACCATCCAACAATAAACAAATGAAGGTTGTTATATTCACAGACGGAGCATGCGAAAGTAACGGTAAGAAAGGTGCGCGAGCTGCATGGGCGGCATGGTTTCCTGATCATAAACAGTTTTCCGATGCTCAAGTTGTCCCAGCAGATCAGCAGCAAACGAATCAGCGTGGAGAACTGATGGCAATCTCCCAAGCTGTTCAGATTGTGGAGAAGAACTTCCCGTACGAAACAGATGTCCATATCTTCACAGACTCGGAGTATTCGCGAAACTGTCTAACTACTTGGCTGCCTTCATGGTTGTCAAACAACTGGAAGACCAAGGCAAATAAGGATGTATGTCATCGCGATCTCATTGAGGATACATCCACTCGTCTTTCGAAGTTCAACTCGTTCATGATTACACATGTGGACGCACATACTGGTGGATCTGATTACAATAGCGTGAATAACGATATTGTAGACAAAATGGCTACCAA
>Ga0209189_1001417_pt1 | contig 18007 bp, 21 predicted proteins | sample C_130820_EF_Meta_FD_187308 | JGI IMG/M metagenome (GOLD analysis project Ga0209189, IMG submission 187308) | Freshwater microbial communities from Lake Croche, Canada to study carbon cycling - C_130820_EF_MetaG (SPAdes) (version 3) | ecosystem: Environmental > Aquatic > Freshwater > Lake... | reverse complement strand
TACGGCCTACCTGCGCCCAGGGTTGCAATCCACCCAACAACCATCCACAACATCAACCAACCAAAACCATCTGAACTTCAGTTTTGATGTGTCCCAACTTTGGGGTCAGGTCAACAGGTGGGGCAGTTGGGGAAGCCGGCAGGACAGGATTGCTGCTGCCTGTTGCATGAGCCTCGGAGAGAGAATCTGTTACCGTCTTCTTCAGCGACTCATACTGCTCAGGAAACACATGAACAATGACCGCAAGGATAAAGACGATTGCTGAGATCCCCAATGCGGTCGGGGCCATCACATTCACAACTCCAAGCAGAAGAGGGATCAATGCCGCGATCGTTGCTGCCGAGGCAGGGAAACCTAGGGATTTCACGGAAAAGAACATGATGATGGCCATGACGAATGACCTTACGATGCAGAATAAGAAGGGATCCATAGATAGTATTTTAAGGTGTTGTGTTTAGGGTTTGGTTTGTTTGGGTATGTTGTTTGTTGATGGATATGCTTTTTGGGATGTTTACTGCACTGATACCATCTCTACTCTTATTCCGGTAGACTAATCATGGAAATGGTATAAGCTGATTTTTTTCCTGAATTGATGTGCCTTTTCGTTAGGCGCGGAGGAGGCGATTCATGGCTTGGCAAAAGTCATTCTCATGACTTCAGGAGTAGCTGCAGCAGCCCCTTTTTCTCCGGCATGGTGTGAGCCCAGAGGCCGTCCCGTAGTTCGAAGCCGTTCTTGGGATAGAGATCGGCGCAGAGGTGGTTCTTCTCAGTCTTTTCGTACACAGCAGTGACCTCGGGGGTATTGATCCGATCGACCACGCTGCGGAGCATCCGCTGCTCCACATCCAGACCGACCACGCGGCAGCTCATCACGAACTGGCGGATGCAGTTTCCCTGTATCAGCAGGAGGCCTACCAATCCGTAGGCCGTGAAGCGATCCGTTACCTTGAATGCATGGAAGACGCCTCCCTCGGCGAAGAAGCGGCCGATCTCCTCGGTGGTCCAGCGACGCCCCGTCGTATTGAACTGATTCGTTTTGTTAAGCAGTTCGCAGGCCCTTTCGAAGCTCTGATCCGAGGGGCTTTTGATGACGTGACCCACCACCTTCAGATTCAGGGACTGAAGGAACTCCTCTCGGCTCATGGAGCTGCGTGTATGCTCCCGCTCGGACTGTGCCTGGATCATCTCCGTGCGCCGGGATGACTCTTCGGTGATCGAGGGGACATCCAGCTCGGGGGCTGTCAGCAGATACTCGCGGATCCCGTAGAGATCCTCTCCCAGGACGCGGATGCCCGCGAATTCCCGGCCCACCTCATTCCGCTCGACCGGATTGTCATCGATGAAGAGCGCATTGCCCGGGAGAAGATTCGTCTCCTCCAGAATCTCACGGATGCTCTGCACCTTTGGATTCCAGTTGATCCGCACTGCGGCGAAGTCGTCGAGCCTAAGCCTACCTTGGAAAATCTCCTCCCATTTCTCCCGGATCAGGGACTCGTCATTCTTGCTCGCTATGGCGAGGAGGATCCCGCGCTTCTTCAGGAACTGCAGAGCCTCCACCACCCCGAGCGGCCACCCCTCCATTCCGTGCGGATGGATCCCATCCTCGGCAAGTACCCCGCGCCAGAGGGTGTCATCAAGATCGACAATCACGATCTTGACCGGGTCGCGACGCGTCAGGATCTCATAACGATCCAGAAGATCCTCCCAGACCGCATCGAGAAACTCCTCAGTTTTGAGTTCTCTGGATTTGCTGAAGGGCTCTGGAGGCTGCAGCCGCGTACGATCGTGATCATGATCGAAATCACCTGCCATCGCCCCATGACTCAGGGCATGGATGGAGTCGTCCAGGATATGCCGCTTGCCGATCCGGGAAGCAATCTCGTCGAGATCGACATAGTGGACATTGGAGCGCGTGCGACAGATCTCTTCCAGGCGCTGGTTCAACTGACGAACCAGATATTGGAGATTAGAGAGCGAGTGCCGGGGCATCATACGCCCCAGCGGATTCTGCTGGGGAACGATGAATCCCGTAACGAAGGAGGTCAGCCCGTGGCGGGTATTGTAGCCGAGATAATTCTCCAGAAAGAGCTTCAGATGACTGATTGCGCTCTCCTGCAGCGAGTTGAGTACCGCCGGGTTATGGAAGTCGACTCCGAGATAGTGGGACTCATGGAGAACTCCTCGCAGGGGAGTCTGGATGATCTGGAAGGAATAGGACTCGATCGGTGCTTCCGGCTCCTCCGGCAGGGCAGATAGATGATTGACGAGAAGATGATGGAGGGAATCGGGATCCCGTTTCTCACGACGCAAAAATTCCCTGATTCGGATGACAAGATTCTCCGACAAGCAGGAGCCGATCAGAAGAACCTTGGGATGAGAACTTGGAAGATTGCGGCTCTTCATTTTGGGAAACCTACCAGCTGCTCGCAGTAAATGAGTGCTTACTCGTGCAATATCACCCTGATGCCCTCTTCAAGATGATACCCGCCACCCATGGTCTGTCACCCATCGACGGGATTGATCAGTTTCTGGAATCCGGCATCCAGGAAATCCTTCGTATTCCTAGTATAGAAGGTTTTGACCCCGTGACTCATCAAGGTTGCTGCCAAAACGGCGTCATGGGTTCTCCTCGATGGAAAATCATCTCGCTCCAACTTCCTCATCAGACCGCTCCAGCATTCCGTGGAATAACCGCAGTGCATGATCCCCATCTCATCGCGGAGGATGGAGAGATGCCGCACAGCATCGCCGGAGGATAAAGGGCAGGACATCACCTTGGGATTACGAAGTGCCCTGTAGAGTTCTAGAAAGACCTGATCCGCAATGATCCAATCAGCAGGACTCGACACAACCCCCTCAAGGAAAGTCTTGCATACACCATGCTCTGGGGCGTCCTCATTGGCCGCATAGAGCAGGATATTGGTATCCAAGCTAGAGAGACTCATCGTCGTAGAGGACATCCTTCAGGTTCTCTGCAGAGACCAGAATCTTTCCCCCGCGGAAGGTTGGCAGATCCCTAGCGGGACGCATCTTTTCTGGTTTCATCTCGAGAAACTTTTCCACCGCCCGACGAATCAATTCACTCACCGGACGATCCTCTTCGGAAGCTATTGCACGGAGCTTTCCCATAAGGGGTTCGGGAAAGAGGATTTGCATCTTTTGCATGGATCTATCAATCGCATGGATAGCTGCTGTCGTCAATCAGACATTACCCGGAAGCTGCGACTAACCATCCAAAGACACCGCGCAGAGGAGGCTGGATGATCTGGAAGGAATAGGACTCGATCTGAGCCTCGGGCTCCTCTGGCAGAGTGGCGAGATGATTGACCTGCAGATGATACAGGGCATCGGGATCCCTATTCTCCTTCTTAAGCCATAACCTAATCCGGAGGGCCAGATTCTCCGACAGGCAGGAGCCGATTAGGAGGACTCTACGAAAAATGCTATTACTCGTGTACAATTGGGTCATGGATTTGATCTGTCTACGGACCCGGCTCATGAATCCCTACTGATGCCTCTATCGGGCATAATCTCATGCTGTCAAAGGTTCCCTACTACCACATCACCATAAGTCTAGTACCTCTATCAAACTCTTCCTTGATGATCCTCTCCAAAGAGCAACTATGTCGGCAAACCCAGGCTGCTGTCCATAGATCATTGATAGTAATGACCGTTAAACCATTCTTCATGAGCAGAATAAGTCACGCATATAACAGGTTTTAATATTATGTAAAGCATATAACCACATATCGATTGCCTGCATTTATTTGTTATTAGAAGCAGACTTTGAGATTGTAGCTTCTAGATAAACAATAGGAGAATTTGTCGTAGAGTTTACGATAATGTGATTATTTTGAGAACTTGAAAGGTGATAAGTTGAGCCATCTAAAAACTCGAACTTGCAAGAAAAGATGTTGTTTGACGTAAAGTCATTACTGAAGAAAAACTCAATTTGTATTATCGATAAGTTTTCCCCTCTTGTTCCGATATCATCTCCCAGTGATAATATATCAGTTGTTACATTATTACTTAAGGTTGCTCTGAACTGAATGTCATTTTTAGAAATGTTAAGCGCCCCACTATAGCTAAATCTAACTAATTCAATAGGATTCTTGCCATTTCTACTTCCGAACATATTGCCTTCGGCGGATAACTCACCAATAGCAGAAAGATGCCCAGACAAAAGCAGACCATCAAACTTAGCTAGCTTTTCTTGAAGATACTGAAACAAAGAGTGATTTTTTATATCATCCTCACTAAAGGAAATTGCACTTTGTAATTCCTTAATTAGGCATTCTATGTATGTATAAATTGACCATGGATTGAGATATTTACGAGTCAGTTTATTAGCATTAATTGAAATATCTCGGAAGTATCCAGGGTTATTCTGTTCGATTTGTATTACTGAAATAACTTCATTATCGTTAGAAATCGGAATAAAGTGAATCCAAGGTTCTAAGATTTTAAAAAAGAAAAGGATACTGTCTGAATTATACTTAAGAAGTACTGAGTTGCTTGATAATGTTTTGCTCACTCTTGAGCAGGTCGCTCCATTACCATCCATTGAAATAATAAAACGATATTTTAACTGATTAGACCATGGGACTTGTTGTCCAGTTTTAAAATGCTCCCTAATAAATTTAACAACACCTTGATCTTCGCATTGAGTTATTTGAGGTAATGAAAAATCAACCAGATCTGATGTGTGAAAAAATCTACATGACTTAAGTCTCGGAACCTTGACATCATTACCGGAAACTTTTTCAAGCGAAATTCCACCGCCGCCAGTGGTGGAACCAACAAAACAAGCTTTAACTAATTTTTGATCATATTCGATGTTATCTATCAGTTTTGTGTCAGAATAGAACTTATTTGCAACCATATCAATATCTGGAAGCAAAATGGAATTTTGATTAATTGTCTTTTGAAATGAAAAAAAGGGGCCAAATGTAGAATTTATACCACCGTCGCCTATTATAAATGGAACTATAGTTATTTTATTTGGATTTATAAAGGATGTGAAATTACTTAATAGATCTTGATAATATGAACTTCTATTCGTCTGGTCTTTTGTGATGTTGACTAATTTCCCTTTGTAAAAAACAAATAGACTCGCCTTTCGATCTTCAAAGTACTTAACGATTTCATTTAAATAATTTTCTTTATCTATTTTTAATGTTTTCCAGTCTTTAAAATTACTTCTCGCTATAGCGCTCCACAAACTTAAGTTCTCATTAAATATATTCATTGCTAGCTATTCTTTTTTTAACCAGACTTCATAAAAAGAGTCCTTACAAGGACCCCATCCGCCATTTTTGCTATACACAACATTAAATGATTTAGATTCAAGAACGCTCTCAATATATTTCTTTTGCTCTATATCATTGTAATCATTCTCCATTATAATTTTTGTAACGCCGTCCAGTACCTGAGGCATGTCCAGAAGAATATAATAAAATGCACCTTCGCAATCTATAACTAAAGTATCAGGTGCAAAGTATTTTTTACATAATTGATCGTAATCAATTGTATTTATTTCTTTGTATCCTGGTAAAATATCATCAGAAGGAATAGTACTCCATCCCTTTTGTATGAGCATTCTTTTTGAAAGCGCAGATGGTTCAATACTGAATTCTAAATTATTATCTTCCCGAATTTTTTCTAGGATTTTTACATTTTCTAGATCGGTCTCAAGTGCAACATGATTCTTCGGATTATTCAATAGTTTACTTAGAAGTATAGTGTTTCTTCCAATATTTGCCCCTAACTCTAGAATTCTTTCATTCCCATTAATATATAATAGTGACATTACCTGTTCGGGTAATTCTCCCATAAAGTTGAACCCCCCGATCTTTTTTAAATCATCCGTGTCGTTAATAATGATGCTTTTGTGAATAGATTCTAGTCTTTTTATTACATCATTTGGATTGGTCTTTCGATTTATTTTTATTCTGAGTGGCAATTTATCACCAAAGAAGAATTTATTATTTTTTATATCGATCAAGCCACTTTTATCAGGATCGATTTCATATATAATCGAATCAATTCGTACATATATACTTTTGAGAGTTCCTGGTAATGGATCGTCAAAGTAGTATGCTCTTAATACTTCAGTGGCTGGTATATTAATAAAGTTTTCATACTTTAAGTACTTATTTGCGTACTCTGTTACGTCCACTATTTTATTTTCAATTACACCATAATATATTTTGTATTTATTGTTTTTTTTCATTTTTTATATATTCTATTATTTTTGAATTACTGCTTATCTGGGTTGATTGTTTCAGGAACTGATCTACGGCTTTCACTATTCATGTCCAACTTCACCTTCTTGAATTCCATATAAAGTAGCAAATCCATTTCAAGTAGTTTTTCCGATACTACTTTCGAATACGCATTAGTAAATACAACCTTTTGATAATCTTTCTTAAAACCTTTCTTAGTGGTTAGATTTGTAATCGTGTCATTATGCCTTTCATATTTGATCATCCGCGCGCGGCCCAGTCTTTCGAGGAGGCTATTCATGGTGTCATCAAATGTTTCCTGCTCTCCGATGAAGTAAAAGCTTTCCAATCGTCTCTGCATCTTTGGTCTAACTTCTGTTTCGAGATACTGAATCCTTTCTTTGGAATCTTGTTTCCCCCAAAGGGCCATTCTCCATTGAGTCCAAAGGCTCTCCCCCATAACAGCCCAAGTCATGTGGTTCCATGAGAGTCTTGATTCCTGAATCGCAGGATGCAAACACAGATCCCCAACCGATAGGGAGTCTGCAAGTTTATGGTAGATTACGTAGTTAGGATGGTTACTATCATGGGATCGCCAAAAATTGTAGAGAGATTCAAACCTGCGGAGTGGATGCCTGAAAAAGGTAAATATCCTTGAATGGTCCAGGCCGCTGTATCGTATAGAGTCATAATTAAAATGTCCCCCAACTACTTTAAACTTATCGAGATCATTCAATGAATATCTGAATAATTGATCCTCATGCTTTAGAAGCACATGTTCATGACCATAGATTGTTTTAAGAAGCTCATGGATTGTCGTTCCTGCCGTCTTATCGATGTGAAGAAAAACCAACTTCTCTCTCACCCGATCCTCCATTTCCTCAGGAATCAAGGATGCGATTTTTTTGGCACGCATATAGCGCTCTGATTTTTTTATTTTTTCTACAGCATCAGCGATCGATAGTGAGTCTTGCAGTGTATCCCTAAATTCTTTTCTTGAGTATGTGGGCGTATTCTCGTCATAGAGAGCTATGTTAATAGCTTCTATAATTTCCTCATCGCCTGAAATTTCTAAAATTTTATTAGAATTTTTTATTGGATTTGATAGTATCCCAAGTTTTATTTTTAATTCCTCACTCCTTGAAAATTGTTTCAAAATAGGGATCAAACTCTTCTGAATCTCAATTGCTGATTTATGGACTCGATATCCAACCTGATCTGGATTCCTGTCAAATACCCCTCTGTATAATTCCGTAACAATCTTTTCACTGTGAGTCATAAATAACTCTTCCCAACCGATCTGGGACTCGATGAGATTCCTAATACTCCGATCCAATTTGTTAATCCCAGCAAGCTGATACTGAGTGACTAGCTTGCTGAGTATTTGAGCATCAGGTTCTTTTCCCGCAACCCCCTTATAAACAAAGGTCATTAATTCCCTTGCATGATCCATCTGTGCTTTATCCCACGCCTCCGCTGAGCCGCTGAGCTCTCTAATAAGACCTCCCGATCCAATCTCCCTGAAGCCCTCTCTGTAATTCCTCAGCGTCTCTTCCTCAGGTTCCCTCCCAAGGACTCCCTGATACGCCGCACGGATCAACTCCTCCGCGTGCGCAGCCTTCTGCTTCTCCCATGCCTCCTTCGATGAAGTAAGATCTTTTACAAATTCCTCCATCCCAATTCCGGGGAGACTTTCAGAGTAGGTCTGCAGCGCCTCTTCCTCGGGATCCCTCCCCAAGATACCGCGAAATCCGTCGCGGATGATCTCCCGTCTGAAGATACGGCAGAAATACTCATACAATCTTTCCTTCACGCTCTTCATGCTCTTTATGGTGGAAAATCAGTTTTTTGATTTCTTCACCTTATCCAAGAATGCTTCCCACTGGGGCTGGATCTTATCCGGTAGGTATCGGCTGGAAATCTCATCTCCCCGTTTCTCCAGTCTCTCACGGATGGCCTCCGCGTCAGGGCTATACAGAACCCGCTTGAGGCACTCGACGGTACTCCCAGTGGAGTAGGGGTCGAAGTACTCCGCTGCATCCTCGTAGATCTCACGGTGAACCGGGATATCTGAGGCCAACGCGATGCCTCCACTCCTCATCGCCTCTACTCCACTGAAGTCAAATCCCTCCTGAACGCTGGGGCAGACTGTTGCCGCCGCATGCCGGTAGAGAACCCGGAGGTCAGGTGAGGGCACTCCATCTAAAAGGAAAAGCTCGCCCCGGTCTATCCACGTTCGAAGATCCTTCACCATTTTCTGGAAGCCCCAACCGAGGGTTCCCACAATCACCAGCTTAAGATCCGGATCAACTTCTTCCTTCATGATCTCCCATGCAGCGATCGCCCGTGAGTGGTTTTTCCTGGGTTCAATCGTGGAGACCACCAGCAGATATTTGAATTCCTTTTCAAAGAGATGCTTTCGATAAAAACTCTCCTGCTCCCTGAGATTTAGGAAATCTGGGCTAAGGTTGTACTCTTTGGTATCTGAATTGTATGCAGTTAGTCTGGATCGAATGACGCCACGAACCCGTTCAAAGGATGTCTCCTCTTCAAAATAATGTGGTGATATGATGTTGTGGATCGTCACGGCCCGATCAGCTACCTCGGGGTGTAGCTTGAGTAGATCCTGACGGGTGGCCTCGGAGACGCAGGCAAACCATGCTCGGGATTTCACGTTGCCTTCCAGAGCATAGAGGTGGGTGGCCTGATGCTCGGAGACATCATTGATGGTATGAGGTAGGAAGATCGGGATGGCGTCGTGATAGCGCACGACCATCTTGGTCTTGCTCGACACTCGTGCAGGGTAAGGTGTCTGGGCGATGAAGATGTCGATATCCCCCAGATCAACTTTGGGGTAGATGGAATGGAACCACCAGTTAAGACTAAAGAGGCCAGCCTTATGCATTCCATGCCATGATACGGTGAATATCTTGTAGTTAGCCTTGACGATCCGCTTGAAGTCACTGGAGGGAAGTGTCTTGGCAAAGATGGTTCTCCAGATGAAGTCCTCAAAGGACTCGGACTTAAACTCGGTTGTTTTGATCTTCGAATTCGTGATCAAGGATCCTTTCAACGCCAGAGACTCAGCGCGGCTCTTCCAATAATCCACAATCCTTTCCAGCCAACTTTTATAGGGCTTCTCCTTGAGAGAGATGATGACCTTCGAGTAGCTGCCGTAACGGCGTGAAGGATGCTTCTTCTTACCGAAGAGGGAAGCGGATTTTCTGGGAGTACCTCGGCTTAGATTAGAATGTGCACCACCTCCCTGCAGGAGGCCCTCGACTTCGAAACTATCCAGCTTGGAGATCATGGAGAAGAGGAGTCGTGTCTCCTGAGGGATGCCGGCATATCCATCAAAGGCAGGACGCATCTCGATGAGGATCTTGGTCTTCATTTCAGGAGGTGCTTCCTCCACGGAGGAAGGGGTGATTGCGCTGATGGCTTGATGCATAAAGGTTAGGCGGAAGGTGGGAACCAAGCCGATGGGGAGCGGCGCGGTAGACTATGACATAGTCGTAGCCCCAACGGGGCGGCACTGCTTACCGGGAGGCAAGTGCCGTCAACTGGGAGCTATCACTCGTGAGCGTGGCGGTGGTAGAAGTCGTATCCCTCGCCGAGGTCTTCGAATCGGTGAAGCACTCCTTGTACCAGGACGCCCAGGTGGGTGCAGGTATTGCGAATCTGGTCCTCGTGGTGCGAGACGACGATAAGGGAGCGGTCGGCTCGCTTGACCATCAGCTCCTCGCGGCATTTCTCGGTGAAGCGACGGTCTCCCACGGTCATGACCTCGTCGATCAAGTAGCAGTCGAACTCGACGGCCATGGAGATGGCAAAGGCCAGTCGTGCCTGCATCCCGGAGGAGTAGGTCCCGACAGGCTCCCGGAAGTAGCGGCCCAGCTCGGAGAAGTCCTCGACGAAGGGTATCTTGTCCTCGATCGACTTCCCGTAAACGCGGCAGATGAACTTGAGGTTATCGAGTCCTGTCAGCTGTCCCTGAAAGGCCCCGCCGAAGGCGAGCGGCCAGGAGAGGCTCATTCCACGGTAGATCTCACCGCTCGTCGGTGCTTCCGCTCCGCCGATGAGTCGGATGAGGGTGGATTTGCCAGCTCCATTGCGACCCAGAAACCCTATCTTCTCCCCGCGCTCGATCCTGAAGGTGATCCGGTCGAGGACCGTGCGCTCACCTCCACGAACGGGATACTTTTTTGTGACTTCCCTAAGCTCGATCATGCGAACTCGCGTCAGTGATAGGTCTCCGTGTATCCCCTGATCGTCCTGATCTGAAGCAGCCCCAGAAAAAGCAACACGATGCTGGCGAGATACTCGTAGGAGAGGTCGTAGTAGGGGGTGAATTTATCCCCGAAGTAACCGTCCCTGAGGCACTCGGATCCGTGAACGATCGGGAACCAGAGGAGCATGTTCCGGACTTTAGGTGGAACATGTTCCATGAGCAGGGCAGCGCCGGCGATGCCTCCCAGAATGTAGGAGAAGGGATGCCAGAAATGATCGACCCATTCGTGCTTGGTGGCGAACGATCCTATGAAAAAGCCGAGGCCAATGCCAAAGCAAGCCGTTGCCATCCAGCCGTTCAGCGCCGTCAGGGGATCCCGTGGCGGCGGCATGATTCCCAACCACGAGAAGATGATCGTCAAGGTCACCAGGGAGAAGGTGATCGCGCTGATCTGGAGTATGATGCGTGCCAGGAACAGATCGACGATCCGGACATTGCGGTGGTAGAGCAGGGGGACATTCATTTTCACCGCTGACGCCGCCGTGCTGGGCATGTTGCGGTAGAGAATGAGGGTGGAGTATCCCGTCAGAGCAAAGGCGGCGATTGGGATGTCAGCACCTCCCTCGCTGACTCCCCGCAAGCTCCAGGCCAGCGTGATGCCAACCGTTAGGATCATCGGCATGACAAAGATCCATGCAAATCCCAGCCCATGCCGTCCGAACATGGTGATCATCTCTCGCATCATGAGCGCCCAGATGACCCGGCATTGGATCGCGAAGGACTCGGGCAGCGGCGTGGTTTTTGAAAACATGGTCATGATTTCAAAAGGAGGTGGCAGCTAGAAGATGGAAGTTGGGGAGGCCAGAGGGAGGACACGGAAGGAAACTTGAAACTTGAAAGCTGATACCTGAGTAAGAAGGGGTGCGAGCGAGTCTATCGAAGGTCGAGAGTCGAGAGCCAAGCATCCAGGTGGATGCGCGGCAGACTACGCCGCAGGCGTAGCCCTAAAAGGGCGGCGCCGCTTGCCGGGCGGCAAGTGCCGTCAATCGAGGGCATATGAAGAAAAGCTAAACGCTAAAGGAGGAAAGCTGAACCGTGGCGATGGTAGGACCGAGTTAGACTGCCGGAGGCAGCCCCGGAGGGGTGCAGCGAACGGGCGTGAGTAAATCAAACCTGAGAGGAAGACATGAGGAAAAGAATTCTGTGAAAACTGAAAGCTAACTAAACAAGGGGGCAGCTCTTACCGAATGCCCCTATGCGATCTAATCAGCGCTTCCCTATTGTAGGTTCTGACCGCCCTACTTTTTCAAATCGTTTTTATCCAATTCTGTATCTCTTAGAATTTTTAGAAGAAGGCCCGGGCCAATTATTTCTCCGGCATGGACGGGAACCACGGTGCAACGGGCATCGGGATGCCGTAGAAAATGATGACTCCCCTTGACCCTAATCACCTCAAATCCGTGCTTGTAAAGAATCTTGATGACTTCCCTGCCTTTCAGATTGGGAAGCTTTGGCATTGATCAAACAGCCACTCGCTGAACCCCAATGAAATCACCGGTGACAACAGGCTCGGACTCCACTTCCAGGCATAGCGAGATGGCCTCACGGATTCGTATCATGAGTTTGTCCAGCGATTTGGCCTGGGTATGGCATCCTGGTAGCGCGGGCACGGATGCTACAAAATTACCCTCTGCATCACGCTCAATGATTACATTGAACTCTTTGGCCTTAGATTTCATAATACGATATTATATTTTAACTTTAATGTTATTTTATCACTAGGTCAAGGACGGCTTCATTGCCAAAAAGGTCTCTTTGTCCTGTTTCTTCCCGGATGGGGCAAAACCCTCCCAGATTTCCCTGAGTCTTGCCGCATACCGGGCACCGACGGTAGCGGGACTGAAGTCGGACGCTCTCACTGAAACATCACGGGGATGCCTGCGTATATCCCGCATGAGTTCCGCGGCATGACTCAGATCAGGATCCGCCCACTGCTGTCCCTCTCCGTGAAAGTATTCCCCTGATTTCACGGGAACCATTCGGTGACGCACAAGGGCGACCCTTGGCTCACGGCAAAAGTCCATGTTGCCCGACCATCCGGTGGCAATAAGCTGCTTTCCGAGGAGGAGTGCCTCGGTAATGCCACGTCCGAATCCCTCGGCCCGATGGAGGGAGACGTAGCAATCACAGGCCTCCATCAGAGCGAGCACCTCAGGACGTCGCATCGGTTTCTCGATCAGATGGATACGCGGGTCACGTGCTGCGATCCAGCGGAGTTTCAGACAATCACCCCGGAGCATCTTGGCGTGGTTGACCTTTAGCACGAGGCCGATCTCTTCCTTTCGTTCGGATGGAAAGGCCGATTGGAATGCCTTGATCAGGCCAAAGGGGTTCTTGCGGGCTGTCTTGGAATGCAGGTCAAACGAGAAGTGGAAGAGGTAAGCATTCTCAGTAAGGCCGAAATCCCGACGGTCCATCGGGGCAACGTTTTGCACACTGACAGGGAGTCCCATCCGATGGACCGGCCCGGGGAAGGATCGATAGGAGTCTGCTGTATGGGAACTGATTCCCCAGATCTCGTTGATGCACTGGTAGGCAGGGCGCCAACGCTCTGGCCACTCGGGCAACTCCCAAGGCCAGAGCCCGATGGCATAGCGCCCCTGTGACAATCCACTGCCCTGCTTGGACAGGAACTTTGCTGTCTTGAAGCCATTCTGACAAAAGACATTGAATCCATAAAGGGGGCGGTCGGAGATCCACTTTTCAGCAGAGGAATTATTCTGTGAAAAACCTTTGCCCAGCCCCACATCAAGAATGCAAAAGGGCACTTCGTTTGCTCTGAGACCCTCCGCCACTTGTCGGATATCCTCGCCAAGGCCCATCTCCGCCCTTGGATAACCGATGAGGTTGACTCCGAAGGGGTAAGATGGTGCAAAAAGGGACAAGGGAGGTCGAGAGTCGATAGTCTAAAAGAGGCGGCAAAATATTGCTCAGATCCTGACTATCCCTGAGCAGAATCAGTGTTTTGCGCAGCTAAGAGCCTAATAGTCTATAACCTAAACACCTCGGCTCCTACAGGAGCCGCTAGTGCTGATGCTCCTTCACGCCGGCGATGAACAGAGTCCATACGCCCCACAGCAGCAGGGTGACGGCCAATACGGAAAGGATGTTATGGATTCGTTTGGGCTCCATGGCCACATCAGGTAGGTTCGGCTTGGAGACGACCTCGAGGTAGAGATCTTGGCGGATGGCCTGATTTCTAGCTGTCTGCAGTGAGGTCATCGCTGATGCAAGTTGTTCTTTCGCAAACTCACGATCCAGAAGGAGTTGCTGGTACTGGGCATCTTTCACGGCAAGGGGTCCTCCCTCGTAGGCCACCTTGGCAGCTTCTGTTGTCATTTTATCCGAGGCATCCTTGACCATTTTTTGGGCAGCCTCCACTTCCTTCATTGCATAGCCGATCATGTTCTTGCGTGCACGCTCGTTGAGGCGGTTGACCAATTGCTCCGCAGACTGAAGAAGTAGTTCATTGATTTGAAGAGATTGGTCGGCCGTGAATCCCCGCACGGTCAATGCGCACATGCTGGACGACTCCTCCATCTCGACTGTCACGTGCTTTTTGTAGTAGGGATAAAGGTATTCGTACTTCTTGGATATGCTCAGTGGGGCAAAACGCTGGAGCGGGTCGATCCACCATCGTGACCACTGCTGCCTGAGGTTCATCTTCTCATCGATTTCCCTCATCGCATCGCGAGAGGTGATGAACTCGGAGACGGCTGCGAGACTTTCATCAGCCTTGCCAAGTCCTGTGATGCCGGTGGTTTTGAGCAATGACCCCAGTCCGGTAGCAGGAGCCTGTTGAGAGACGCTGTGAATGACAAAGGACGATTCGGTCACATAGACATTGGACGCAATCACTCCGTAGTAGAGCACTGCAAGCGCCGTGGGGATCACGACGATGATACTGAAGGCCGGCCTCTGCCTGAGGTAGTCGAACAGTAATGCGCCGGCCTGCCTCGGGGATTCGACCCGGTAGTGCTCAGGCAGGTGCTGAAGGAGCCTGCGGATCAATCCCTCGGAGGATTTGGCCGACTGTTTCAGTTTTACCCACACAGAACTGCTTTTTGGAATGGGATCGCTCTCCACTCGTGTGCTCATCTATCGGGCGTTTGAGAGCGCCGTAATTCCACCTGCGCCAGCAGCAGTGGTCATGGCAGGGGAGGTAAGGGCCCCGACGACATTCATGACTTTCTGGAAGCCCAGAGATCCCGCATTGCCGACGAAGAGTATGTCTTTGTCCTTGAGCTGAAATTGCTTGGCAATGAAGAGGCCCCTAGGGTCGCGCATGTTGATCTGGTAGATCACAGGAACCCCGGTGGGTGTGGAAGTTGCATGATAAGAACCACCGAGTTTGTTCAGCAATGCAGGGGACTCCATACGATAAAGGAAAACCCCCTCGGGGTTGGCCCTGTTGTCATCGAGTCCGGTTGAAGACCCGAGCGCCTCTGCCACACTCATTCTGTCAGCCAGAAATGGGCGCAAGGTTTGTCCGGTAGCCCCCAAGGTGATGTAACTCCAAGGGCGTGTGCGGACGACAAGGGTATCGGAGGATTTCAGGTAGATATTGGCCGAGGGCTTGCGGTGAATCTCGGAAAGGTATGCGGTCCGAGTCGTTGAGCCGCGGACCAGGGTCACCAACGATTCGAAATCCTTGCCCGTTGTGCCGCCAGCTTCACTAATCGCATCGGCAATTCTCAGTCCTGAGAGGGGCACCTGGATGCGTCGGGGGGCCTTGACATCGCCAGATACCGTGACGAGATCGCTGCCCATGCGTGATCCCAGGGTCACGACGGCATAGGGATTGAAGGCCATGCCCTTCATGCGCTCGGCAATTTCGCTCTCCACCTCGTTGGGGGCCTTTCCAACCACCTTAATGCGGCCCACATAGGGGACGGTGATGGCCTCGGAATCATCCACAAGCTGGTTAGGCACCGAAGTCCCCATGGACACCCCACCCTCCTTGCCGGGGACACTGACTCCTCCCACACCAGCCGATGTCATTGCGGCTCCTCCTCCGAAGAGACCCCCGCCCGTGGTGTAGATGGTAACCGTGACAATGTCGCCGATCGATATTTTCTGACTGGCTGGCACCCCTTCAACGGAACCCGAAATCGATGCACTCCCCTCGCTGATACCTGAGCAGGAGGCGTCCTCGGATCGGATCGTCGATAAAACGGAATCAGTCACCGGGATGAAGATAAATTTCCCTTGTGGCGACCGGGTCTCCGCCTTGCCTCGGGAAATGATCTTTGCAGTGGAGGGGCCCGAACTCGGGAGTGAACCACATGCCGTGAGCAAGAGGCTAAGGGAGATGGAGAGATACGCTTTGTTCATATGATTTGGAGGTGTTCAAGGCATGCTGCCGCCCTTCGCCAATACGGATTGAAAAGATCGGATGGCGATAGCATTTTCCCTTTTGAAAGAGTGGAAAGCTCTGTGTTTTTCTGGTTTAAACAAACTAACTAATGTTCTCTAATAAGTTTTTAATATAAAATTATACGATACTCACTAATGATGCTAATATACACTTCACGAACTACTCAAAAGTGGGAGTTGTTTCCTTGGACTCGCGAGTTGGATCTGAACCCAAGAGGGTCAACCCATGACTGATCGCCTGTTGAATCATCCTATCCAAGGGCACGCTATTACCATTTGCCACAGCACGTAGTTTCTCCACAGCCTCCTCCTCAATCTCCACGCGAAACATCCCTGAGTTCGAATCTGATGCTTGTTCCTTATTCATTAGAAGAAATGCACTGTATTGCTATATGTGCGTTTCTAGTGTTTTTGACTATTGACGCCAAGAAAATTTTCTAGCGGATTCGACTACATGGGATAAATGTTTTGCATGAAGCGGAATGCGACGTTCTCAGTGAATCTGGAACCGGAGCTCAATGAGCGGCTCCGGAAAGCCTCTGATGAATCGGGGGTTGCGATCAGCGCAATCGCTCGGGCGGCAATTCTGGCGGCGGTTGAGTTTTATGAGGAGCACGGGTTCTTCACCATGCCCGTGAAGTTTCAATCGTTTTCAGTTCAAAAGGTCAAAGAGGGCGAAGTTCCCATGACTACCCTGCGTTCCCAAAAAGCAGCACTCCCCCGCCCTGACCCATCGTCATAACGGAGGCATAATATTCCTCACTAACCGAGATGCATAGGACACTCTGCGACCAGGTAGCCGTGGTAGATTGACGGATGATGAATTCCAAATTGAACCACAACTACGATCCCACGACTGATCACCTGCTGATGAGCATTGGCGGGATACCGGACGGGAATGGCGATCTTCTGGACATCCACGAATCGCTTTATCATTCCGAGGCATCAGGGTTCTATCTTCAAAGAGTCATTAATCAGGCGAGAAGAGGAGGGATTTGGAAGATCGCCCAACTTGATGAGAACGGCCACGAAGGCGCTTCTCAAGAAACCCGGTTTCAATATGAAATCGAGCCGCTGAGCAATGAACAGGTGATCCGGTACATCATTGAGGTTTATGTTCCCGAAATCAGCGGACTGAAGCAGACTGCCCACCAGGCCCTTGATGGGGCAGGCATAGGACAACTCTTGAGGAGGCACCCCTAAGTGGCTGTCTGAAAACTTGGGAGAGCCGCGTTGGTTATCGATTTGCCAGAATCGAGAGGCCTGTGCTGATGGCCTGTGACACAATCTTTTCGGGAGGCATCTCTGTCAGCATCGCGGCCTTGTGAATCTTTTTCCCCGTCTCCTTTGAGACAACGATTCGTATTTTTCCTGATTTTGCTTTTGCTTTTCCCTTCTTCTCATCCGGAGTTGTCTTCGAAGGGCTCATGGTGATGTTTCTGGTATTTATTGCCAGACATGTCAACACAATCGTTTGGCCAAAACAATCGGTCTGATGAATGATTTTTCCAAGTGAAGGCCAAACCACAGAAACGCAGGATGAAAAAACCCTCTTCAGGGACGACTGTCGCTGTCCACTTACCGGAGAATCTTCAAGTGCGCATTAATGCCGCAGCCAGCAAAAGCGGTCTCTCAAAGCAGGATTTCTACAGGATCTGCCTGGAAATCGGGATGATCTTCTGGGATAAAGCAGGATCCATCGCATTCACCCTCCATGATGCAGGAAAAAATCCCGAATCAATTGCCAAGGTGCGTTCCATCTGCCGTGACTATGGCCTCTATCTCCCGGAGGAAATTACCGCGCTGAGGGCTGCTGAAAAATCTGAATAAACCAAGTTTGGGCAATCGAACCATAACAACAGATCTGGAGGATTCACGCGGGTGGTGACGTGAAGTGGAGGGAGAAAAAGTAATCACCTCTGTTTCTTTTCCTGAGTTCCTGATTTCCTGATTTTTCTTCCGTGCCTCCTCTTCGCCCGCTTGAAACAGCGGGAAGGCGTTTTTCTAGCTGTCTGAATGACCCTTTCACGGGTAGCCTCGGGGATCGTGCAGAAGCCCGAAACACTCTTCCTGATTGCCGGCAACGGCTCCTACCCGCTGCTTGCGGTGAAGGGAG
>Ga0209189_1001414_pt1 | contig 18022 bp, 17 predicted proteins | sample C_130820_EF_Meta_FD_187308 | JGI IMG/M metagenome (GOLD analysis project Ga0209189, IMG submission 187308) | Freshwater microbial communities from Lake Croche, Canada to study carbon cycling - C_130820_EF_MetaG (SPAdes) (version 3) | ecosystem: Environmental > Aquatic > Freshwater > Lake... | reverse complement strand
AAGGATAGCCCGGTCAATGGCACCTCCGCACCGGTCTTCCGGCTGATGAGCGACTCGTGAGCCTCGGGAGGAGCGGCCCGGGCGTCGGGAACGGGTTTCTCGAAACGCCCCGCATCCGCTTCGGTGGCGTTTTTCTAGCGTCTGCGCAGACCGCGGCCCAGTCGGCCGTTACCGGGGCTTCGACGCCTCGTGTCCGACGCCGGTCAGAGGCTGTGGATGTCGATCACGGGCAGCTCGTCGGGCGACGCCTGAAAGATTGCCCGGTCGTCATGGACCTGCACGAGCTCTCCCCAGTCGATCGGCGGGCCACGAGCAGGTGAAAGTGGAGGCGGCTCGAGCGGTTCGCCGAGGTGTGTCAGGATCTTCCGGATCGGGCCCGGATCGGTGATGAATGCGATCAGCCGGATGTCGCCGCCGCAGGTGGGGCACGCAAGTGGAAACTCTTCCCCCACCCGCGCCATCAGTTTCGCCCACGCAATCCGTGAGGTGTCGTGCGAGCGGGGCTTTTGATTCGCGTGATTCGCGTCACAGCAGCCTCCCGTGGCATGCTCGCCCGCCGTATGTCCACCGACCGCATACCCGCCAGCCGCGGCATCGCCTCGCTTACCGACATTCCCGAGGGCGAGTGCCGTCACGGCCCGCCTGAGCTTGTGATTCGGTGCAAACACTCCGTGATACCTGTGCCGATGCTTGCGCGGCGGCGGGACGAGATCGGCGAGCCGGTCCAGGAACTCAAACGGCGAGAGCTCGACGACGCCGTTCGCTCCCGGTCGCGTAGACTTGCGGCTGCGACTGGGTCCGACCCAGTTCGCCGCCTTATGTCTCGGCAGCACGTAGCGGATGCGAGCGATCTGGCCGTCTGCACCGCGGCTCACGGAGAGCCGCTCGAGCGCGAAGGGTGGCCGGGCGCAATACCGCAGCAGGTGCTCCAAGCTCCGAAAATAGCTCGGCACGTCGCGGTCGATGAGCGTGATCCGAACACTGGCGTCGACTGAAAACCCGCTGTTCTCCCACGTGAGCATGTCGGCGGCGGCAGCGGTGTCGAGCAGGCGAGTGAGCCTGAACCAGTGGATCACGCGGCGGCGGACCCGCTCGGTGAGCGCGGCCAGATCGGCCTGGTTGATCGGGCGGGCGGGCAGGAACGCCGGTGAGGCGTCGCACCCTGCTCCGTCAGCAGCCGGCACGAAGACGCCTTCGGTTGCGCACACGTGCAGGTGCATGTGGTGGTTGAGCGCCGAGCCGAAGCGGTGCAGGAAGGAGACGGCGCCGAGCCGTGGGCGAGCGGCTGCGGGGCCGCTGGCGTCACTCGTCACGCCTGCGGCAGCGCCCAGCAGCCTCTCGATCTCCTCAATGAAGATTCTCGTGAGAGCGGCGACGGCCGCAGGCCGATCGGCGAGAAAACCCCGTAATCGCTTCGGCACGGAGATCACCCACTGTCGCACGGGCACCGGTGGAATCACATGATCGACAAGGTGCGCGGCGGTCTGCGCCATGTGCCTGCCATTGCAGGACGGGCAAACCCCGCGCCCCTTGCACGAGAACGCGATGACAAACCCCTGGCCGCAGCCCGTGCAGAGGGCACGGCCGAACCCAAAGCAGAGGATGCCGCACTCGAGATACCCGCGGAGTTCCTCCTCGACGTAGCCCGGCACGGGACGCTCCGCCACGTCACGCCACTCGAGCCAGCTCGCGAGGTTCTCGGAGATGATCTTGTGGAGCGGAGTCTTCTCGGGGCGGCGACGCTCGTAGCGGCGGCGTGGTGCCGGGCCGGCATGCGGCCGGAGGCGGGGCCGCGCGGGAAATCCGCAGAGTGCAGCGACCATGGGCAGAGCGGCGAGTGGACGGGGGTAGTGATCGCCCGTACACTACTTGCGGGATGCCGCCCCCCGCCAGCAGGCCCCTCGGAGCGCAGCGATCCAGACCGCTGCCGCTTCCGGTGCTCACGCCCGAGAAACCGGAATCGTTCTGTCTTGATGCGTTGGCGCGTGATCCGCTGGTTCAGCCTCACTCACCCACGCGCTGGAGCGGCTCTCTGTTACTCGTGACGCGAGCGGCCGTGCAACCAAAGCCCGCTACGTGCTGCCCAGGCACTGGGTCATTATCTGCGCTGCCAACTGGGCCCCTAAATAATCTGAAAAACCCTGGCATATCTGGTGAGTAGCCGTGTGGTATCGGCTGCTCTGTCTCAACCAGGAATATGCCCATGCATGACACGCTTTCGGGGCGGGCCGAGGAACTCGGCCGCCTCACGGATCTGATACGGACCAGCCTTTCACTGGCTGACTCGTCGATACCCACGATCAACGCACAGCTCGACGAACTCGCCGCGATGGGGCTCGACAATCTCGAGCTCGAGGGGCCGCTCGTCTATTCACGCGCGGCGAGCTGCTCGCCCAACTTCGATGACGCGCGGGTGGTCTTCGCCGCGACACTCGTGATGCCCGGCGGGCTCGGGTGCACCATCTGGGGTGCCGAAGAGTACGCCGAGCGCTATGGGGAATCGGGCCACGAGCCCCCTGATCTACGGGAGCGGTTTGCGCCCTACGATCGCCTTCCCGCGATCGTGCGAGCAACGCTTCCCGCCCATGCACCGAAGTTGCTGGTGCAACTACTGCAGAGTTTCAGCGTGCTGACCCGGTGATCCCAGGCCAGTCGCCAATTCGTCGCGCCGCCGCATAGCGGCTCGGCACTTATCCCCGGCCCGGTTGGCACGTTGCCGATCCGGGCCTTTTTCTTCCGCTGGCAACACTCTCGTGGCCAGCGTTTCTCTCGATCCCCTGTTGGGGAAGGAGTTTTCCATGTCTCTCCATGCTGACGAACAGTTTCTTGCCGCCGTGGCGGCAGCCCTGGGTGAAACGATCGCCTTGGTACGGCGCCGCGGGTTTCACCTCGAGCCTGCGGCCGCCAACGGCGATCCGCGGGCCGCTGACTCATGCTCGCGGCACCGACACGTCGAGGATGACGACGTTCTTGATCTGTCGGCCCACGGCATCGATTGGGACGCCACCGACGATTCACGTCTGCACCGGCGGCCCCGCCGAATGATCGCCCGCCGCCGCCGATCGGCCGCGTGACTTTATTCCGGAAGTATCCGCACCGCTGGCGTGGAGTTGGTTGGCCATACCAGCCGCCCACGCCAGCGGTGTTTTCATTCCCCGTGAGGTGATCACAATGACCACGAAACGAACGACGGCTTCCGCCACTGATGGCGGTACGATGGACACTCACGCCAACGCATCATCCGCAGGCGCTGCGAGGGCACAGGCCGAGTTGATCGACCTGCTGGCAAGGCGTGTGCTGGCGAGCGTGGAGCAAAACGCGACTGCGAACGAGCAGGAGCAAACGGCGACCCATGGCAAAAAGCCCCGCAAGCAACGACACATTGGAACTTCCGGACGCTGTCTACGAAGAGCTCCAACGACTGCGCGATCTGATCCGTAGCGATACGGTGAAGCGCGAGCTGTGGGGCAACCGATTCACGGCTGCCGATCGGCGCAAGTTTTCCGGGCCTGAGAAGGAGGTGCTCAAACAGCACCACACAATCGAGCTGTGGCACATCGCCCGCGGCACGCCGACGCCCAACCAGTGCATAGTCGAGGTGGCCTATGCCGTCGGACTTCTCAATAACTCACGACGCGATTCGCTGCTCGACGCCCTCGGCGCGAAACCTCGAGCCGGAAAAACTTCCAAGTCGCGGTCGGCGGTTGTACCGCACTGGGATGAGGACGCGCGGGAAGTTCGGTTCCAAGGCAAGGTCGTGCGGGTCGTGAAGCGGCCTAGGCAGGCCCACAACATCGTGAAGATCCTGCGGGCCTTCGAGGCGGCCGGGTGGCCGCCGCGGATCGACGACCCGCATCGCCGCAAGTCGACTGACGAGACGCGGCGGCGGGATGTCAGCAACCTCAACAAGGGGCTCGACACGTCGCTGATGAAGTTCGAGTGCGACGGCGATGGCACGGGTTTTCTGTGGAAGAAAATCCCGCAGCCCAAAACCGCCAAGAGCGCGAAGCGGCGGAAGCGATAGCGATCGCCGGCGCCGCCGCCAATACGTAAGCCCGCCACCCATGCGGCGGGCTTTTCTTTTTCCTCCGCGAGAGCTGCACCGTGGCGCCGTCACGAGGACAGGCGCTGCACGGGCGCTCCGCGGATTCCTCCAACACATGGAGTTTCAGACCATGAATAGTGTTGATTCGGAGCGAGTCGCGACGGATGCGACGGCGAATCACGGTCGAGCACGGAGGTTGATCATGGCAGTCAACAGGAAGATCGAGTGCGTGAAGCTCACGGCGGATGAGCTCACCACCAACTTTGCGAGCGGCCCATGGGCTGAGAAGTTTCCGCCCATCCTCACGATCGCACAGGCGGCGGACATGCTGCAGGTGCCCGTCGGCACGCTGCGCTTCTGGCGCACCACGGGCCGGCTCAACGGCTGCAGCCGTCGTTACGGCCGCGTGCTCCGCTTCTATCGAGACCGCCTCATCCGGTGGTTCTTCGAGGGGGAGAGGCGACGTGGCGCGTAATCACTCTCAACACGGCGAGCGTACCGGCGGCGGATACGAGCGGATCGGCGAACGCGTTTCGATCTTCGTGAACGGCCGCATATGGTATTGCAACTGGCAGGAAGGGCCGAAGCAGCAGCGCAAGAGCCTCCGGACCCGCAACCACGAAGTGGCGCGGCAGAAGGCCCGGGCGCTCGAGGCCGAACTGTCGGGGGCCGTGCCGCGGCAGGCCGGCACGTTCGACATCGCCGCTGCCGTGCAGGCCTACATCGACTGGCAGGACTCCAACGACCGGGCCCCGAAGACCATGGTCAAGTACCGCGACGTGCTCACCCGATTCGCCGCCCACTGCCGCGATGCCGGCGTGCGGCTCATGCACGCGATCACGACGCAGACGGTCGATGAGTTTGCCATCCGGCGGCGGCGCGACGGCATGGCCGCCAAGACGATCTACACCGAGCTGACGATCGTCAGGCAATGGCTCAACTTCACCGTTACCCGCCGGATGCTCGCCGTCAGCCCGGTGAGCGGTACGAAGCTCGTGAAGCCGAAGCCAGGCCCCCGCGACTACTGGCGGCAGCAGCAGCTCGACGCGATCGTGGAGGCCGCCAGAGGGCCCTATAAGGCCGCTTTCGTCCTGATGGCCGAGACCGGCATGCGGATCGGCGAGGTCGTCCACCTGACGCACGACGACCTGACGCTGACGGGGCCGGCGCCCGTCGCCCATATCCGGCCGAAGGACGTTGTGCCCGGTGCCCGGCCCTGGCGGCCCAAGAACGGCGAGCAGCGGGCCGTGCCGCTCTCGCCCCGGGCAGTTGCCATGCTCCGGGACCTGCCACGCCGCCGCCGCTGGGTGATCGACCGGATGGATGGCACCGCCGCGACGACCAACCTGCCGGCCAACGACCGCCATATCCTTGCCTACCTCAAGACCGTGCTCGCGAAGCTCGGCCTCGAGGGAACCAACCATAAGTTCCGGCACTCGTTCTGCACGATCGCCGTCCTCAGCGGGGTGAATTTCTTCACGCTCCGCCGCTGGGTCGGCCACATCGACGAGGAGGCGCTCAAAATTTACGTCCACATCGCGGACGAGGAGGCCCAGGTGACCATGCGGCAGCTGGCCGAGCGCCGCCAGGCCGCCGGGCGTGCCGCCAAACCCGCCCGGGGGCGGAAGGGCATCAGCAAAGTTTCAGCACAGTCGCCCCGCGGCGGTCGCGGGGCGGGTGGTTGATCAGCAAAGTTTCAGCAAAGTCACGGAGGTCACACATGACACGCTGTTCAAAGAGCCTTGGAAACAAGGTCTGTTCGATTCGACGATTACCAACCAGCGGAGAGGGCGGGATTCGAACCCGCGGTCCAGCTTTTGACCGGACACGTCTTTAGCAAAGACGCGCATTCGACCGCTCTGCCACCTCTCCGAACACACCGCCCCCGCAATTTCCCGGTCGAAACCGCCATGGACCGGGACGCGGACGAGCTATCTATTCTGAACCCGGTCGGCCCGTCACGCAAGGAGCCTCGGCGAACATGAACCATGCTCTCCCTCCGCGGCCCCGTTCCGCGGGGATCCGCCTGTCGTTCGTCGTGCTCGCGGGCCTCGTGGGGCACACCGCGGCCGCGGCCGAATTGATGGCGACCGCCCATGCCAGCATCCGGGCCGGAGATGCCCAGCGGCACGTCGCCGCCCTCGCCGACGACGCGTTCGAGGGACGCGAAGGGGGCAGCCGCGGCGGCCGGGCCGCCGGGGCGTACATCGTCGGCCACCTCGAGAAACTCGGTCTCGAGCCGGCCGGCGACGCCGGCGGCTACTACCAGCAACTCGGCGGCCTGCGGAACATCCTCGCGCTCGTCCGCGGCAGCGACCCGGCCGTCGCCGGCGAATTGGTCGTCATCGGCGCCCACTACGACCACGTCGGCTACGGCAACGCCTCCAACAGCTACGGGCCGTTCGGCTTCGTCCACAACGGCGCCGACGACAACGCCTCCGGCGTCGCCGGCCTCATCGAGGTCGCCGAGGCGATGCAGCATCTGCCGCGGCGGCCGCGGCGGCCGATCCTCTTCGCGTTCTGGGACGGCGAGGAGAAGGGGCTGCTCGGCTCCTACCACTTCCTCCGGGTCCGCCCCGCGGCGCTGTCGGGCATCAAGATCGTGTTCTCGGTGAATCTCGACATGATCGGCCGACTCCGCGGCGAGCGGCTCGAGGTCTACGGCGCCCGCACCGCGGAGGGGCTGCGGTCGGCGGTCGTGCGGAGCAACAACCGGCCCGGCGCCGCACCGCTCGAGCTGTTCTTCGACTGGGCGATCGAGGACGATTCCGACCACTATCCCTTCATCGCCGCCGGCATCCCCACCGTGATGTTCCACACGGGCCTGCACGATCAATACCATCGCCCGAGCGACGACGTGGAACTCGTGAACTACGACGGCATCGAGCCCGTGGCCCGGATCACGCTCGACTTCGTCACGGCGCTGGCCGACGATCCGGGGCCGCCGCGGGCGTTTCGACCGCAGGCCCGCCGCGAGACCGACGCCACCCGCAAGGCCCTCGAGGCGGCGGCCCCGGCCGTGCCGGCTGGCGCGACCGCGGGGGCTCCGCAGCGGGGCCGCTGGGGCATCGGCACGCGGGCCGACTCCTGCGAGCCCACGGCGCCGGTGATCGTGCGTGTCAGCGACGGCACGCCCGCCGCGGGGGCGGGATTGAGAACCGGAGATCGCATCGTCGCGATCGACGGCGTCGCGTGTGCCGGCCAGGACGACATGGTGGCCCGGCTCGCGGCTGCGGGGAGAGAGGTCACGCTCGACGTCGACCGCAAGGGGCGGCTCGAGCGGTTGACGCTGGCCGCCGGCACGGCACCGGCCGCCGTCGAATCCAGGTGAGTGGCGGCCGCCGCGTTCCGCGGATTCAGTGACGCGACGCCTTCCACCTGCGGCGGAATGTCGCGGGCTGGTTCGTGCCGGCTCGACCGTTCCTGCCGGCGGCCGGGCGCTGCCGCCATCGCCGACCACGGCTCACCGCACGAGCGGGCGCGGGGCTGAGGCCTGGCTGTCCGTCTCGGGCCGGGAGTCCGTCATTCCGCGGGCGTGGCCGAAGGCCCGCCGGCTCGAACGCCGGCCACAGGAACCCGGAGCGGCACGATCGCGAACCGCGGGCTGATCGAAGTCATGCGGCGACTCCCTCAGGGGGCCGTCGGCCGAGGTCATTCGTCTTCGTCGTCGTCCTCTTCCTCGTCTTCGTCCTCATCCTCCTCGTCGTCGTCCCACTCCTCGTCCTCGTCGTCCCACTCCTCGTCGTCCTCTTCCCCTTCGTCCTCGTCGTCCTCTTCCTCGTCGTCCTCGTCCTCTTCCTCGTCGTCATCCTCTTCGTCTTCTTCGTCCTCGTCCTCGACCTCTTCCCATTCGTCGTCTTCGTCCTCCTCCTCGTCGTCGTCCTCGTCGTCCTCATCCTCGTCTTCATCGTCCTCGAACTCTTCGTCTTCGTCCTCGTCGTCCTTGGCGGCGAACACGGCCAGGCGATCGAGCGACGAGGCCTGCGCGGCGTCGAACAGATCCTCAGCCGCGAGGAGCTCGGGCAACTCGTTCCAAGAGAACACGTCCGCGATCGACACGTCTTTCTGACCGCGGCCACTCGTCGCAATCGTCACGGCAATGCCTCCTGGATTCGGTTCATCGCCGTGGCACGGGGCTCGGGTGCTCCGTGGACGACTGAACGAGGGACGGAACCAATTCAGAACTGCACGAACCTACTCGACCACGCCTGATCATCCATCAACCGACGATTCCATCAACCATCCGACCACCCATCCGACCAACCATCCGACTCTCGCGGGACGCCGCGGACGACCGATCCTCGCGTCTCGCGACTCCTTTCATCGACCATCTTCGATCGACCCTGAGCCGGTAGCCATCTTCAGCGGATGTGCCGGTCGCAGCACTTCGGCGGACATTTCTGTACCCGATCGTGCGGAATCATCCAACAGGCCGGGCAAAAAACCCTCCGGAAGGTCGCCGCACCGCGGGTTTTGTGCCTCGGGCGGCTGCCGATCCAGTCGTGGGTCGGAAGAGTGTGTCGCCCCGGCGGCAGACGTGCAAGTAACCCCGGCCAGCGATTTCCGCCGGACGGCTCCGTCCGCCGGAGGCGTCGTCGCGGAACGCCGCCGCCGATTCGCCGGCGGCCCGCCAGGAGCCCGTTTTTCGTGGCACATCGCCCGCCGCACCGGGACCGGCGTCAGTCGCCGCCCCCGGGGAACGGCCGGCCCTCCGTCGACGTCTCGGCCACCGGCCCCTCGGCGGGCTCGCCGCCGTCCCCGGACGCGGCCGCTGCCACGGGGGGCAGGTCCTCGATGCGGGCCAGGCCGAACGCCTCCAGGAAGCGGCGCGACGTCACGTAGACGTTCGGTCGGCCGAGATCCTCGGTCCGGCCGCCGATCGCCGCCAGGTCGCGCTCCATCAGTTGCCGCAGCATGTCCTCGCAGCCGACGCCGCGGATCGCCTCGATCTCGGCCCGAGTGACGGGCTGCCGGTAGGCCACGATCGCCAGCGTCTCCAGGGCCGCGGCCGAAAGCCGGGTGTCCGGCGGCGCCCCCGTGAGCCGTCGCACCCAGGGGCCGAACGGCGTCCGCGTCAGCAGCCGGAATCCTCCGGCCACGTGCTCGACGCGGAAGGCCGATCCCGACTCGTCGTGGAGAGCCTTGAGTTCCTTGAGGAGCGTGCGGGCGCGGGTGCCGTCGGCCAGACCGGCGAGCTTCGCGAGGCGACGGGTCGAGAGGGGCTCGCGGGCGAGGAACAGGGCCGCTTCGAGGCGGGCGAGTTCGTCGGATCGCACGTGTCGCCCGGGGGCGACGGCGGGGGGGGCGCGGCGGTCACGGCGTTCGAGGCGGCCCCGCAGCGCATGCGGCTTCGGACAGCCGGCCGCGAGGTTCGCCGGCGGCATCCAGCGGCGACAGAGTCTCCCGCCGACGGCCGCGCCGCGGGGGCGTCGCAGGCTGCGCCAGAATGGTCCGCCACGCATCATGAAAGGCGTCTCCGGCCGCAGCGGGCCCGCGATCAGCAGGCGGTCGAGTCGCGACTCAAGACGCTAGCAGCCCGTGGAAAAAGTCCTCCAGGACTTTTTTCAGGCACGAAAACCTCAGGTTTTCACGGGAGCTGCGCTCCCGCGATCGCATCCATGCGACCGAGCAGGCTGTTGGTCCACAGCCTGCTAGCGGGCGCGGTCGCCGCCGGACGCCCCGTCCACGGGGCCGGTCGCCGGAGGCTGTTGTTCGGCGCGAAGTCGCCATGCCTGGACCTGATCGACGAGCGCCTCGGTCGCCGACCCCGGGTCGTTGCCGGTGGCCTGAAAGACCCGTTGCAGTTGGCCGGTGGCGTCCACGGGAACACGGCAGGAACTGACATGCAGTCCGCCGCCGCCCGGAACCTGTTGGCACTCGAACGCCACGGCGCCGAGCGCCTTGAGTCGCGACTCGACCACCTGCTGATCGCGGGCCTGCCGCGACCGGTCCGCCAGCTGTGCCACGAGCGCCGGCTCGACGACGGCATTCGCCTGCGCCGTCGAAGGCACGATCGGCCGCAGGCCCGTCGTCGTCGCGGGCGGCGCGGGAAGCGGTGCGCCCGCAGCCACGGGGCGGCCCTCCGGCGGCAGATGGGAAGACGTTCCGGAGGGCGTCGGGGTGGACGGTACGGCCGGCGGCGGAGCGGCTTTCGGCGCGGCGAGACCGGCCTCGACCGGCGTTCCCAGCCAGTTGCCCGCCGACTCCCAGACGTGGCGTCGCGCCGTCGCCCGCACTTCGGGCGGTATCCAGTGCGAGAACATCGCCAGGAGCGGCACGACCACCATCAGGGTGCACAGCAGCAGGGCGCGGAGTTTCATGGCGTGTGGATGTCGGGGGTGGTCCGGGCTCGGCCGGGTGGGGCAACGGCCGCGGCGCCGTCTGTCGTGGTGGCTTGGGGCCGGGGAGGGTAGCCGGGGATCGGGGGCGGTTTCAATGCGAATACGGCCCGGAAATCGCCCCGGAAACCGGGCTGACACCGGCCGATCGCGGGGGCACGGGATCAGTTCGTGCCGGTCGCCGCGGAATCGCGGGCCGGGGCCGCCGAGCCGTCGGCGTTTCGCTCGACGTGGGGAACGCCCGGGGAGTAGGTGATCGTGGCGGCCTGCCGCAGCCGCGCGACGAGGTCGCCGAGCGCCTGCCGCGACCAGAGCTGCTCCACCCTCGGCCGCAAGGCCCGGGCGTCGCCCGTGCCGGACTCGACCGCGGTCACCGTGATCAGATGCACGCCGAAGGGGGTGACGACGGGCCGGGAGACATCCCCCTGCTCGAGGGCGAACGCCGCGCCGGCGAACGCCTCGTGGTGGGGGCCGGTGCGGGCCGTGGCGCCGAGGTCGCCGCCACGGTGGCGGCTCGGCCCGGCGGAATGCCGCGCGGCGGCGTCGGCGAACGACAACCCGCCGTCGACGATCTGCGCGCGGATCGCCTCCGCGCGCCGCACGGCGGCCGGGATCGCGTCGTCGCCGTGCCCGGGATCGGGCCGCAGCACGACGTGGCTGACGCGCAGCCGCGTGCCGTCGATCTCGCGCCGATGCTTCGCGAACGTGGCCGCGAGGGCGGCCTCGTCGAGCTGCGGCAGGAGCAGCTTCCTGACGCAGACATCGAACTCCAGCCGCCTGCGGACGTCGGCGTTGACGCCCCCCTCGGGAGCCTTGCCCTGCGCGACGAGCTGCGCCACCGCGCGATCCAGCTCCGACTCGGTGGCGCGGATGTTCTGCCGGCCGATTTCCGTGCGCAGCAGCCGCTCCTCCACCAACTGCTCGATCGCCAGCATCGTGGCCCGCTGCCGCGCTTCGCCGGGGGGCAGCGCGTCGGCGCCGAGCCGGCGCAGCGTTGCGGCGAGGTCGGCCTTCACGATCCGCTCCTCGCCGACGAGCACGAGCAGCTCCGCGCCGTCGTCGGCCGCGGGCGGCTGTGTCCGGCCGACGCCCGCCGCCGCCGCGATCGCCACCGCGACCGCCAGCACGAGCCCGCGGCGGCCCGCTGCGGCCGCGAACCGGCGGCCGCGCGGCGCATCGGCGGACTGCACGCCGCCGGGCGTCGCGGGGGAAGATGCCGGCCGTGTCCGTGGCCGGTCCGGGGTGCTCATGGTGGATGCGACGGCGGCAGCGGCACGCCGAGGATCGCGAAGTCGACCGGCACCTGGTGAATCGCCGCGGGGAGTGTCCATACAATCTCAACCTCCTGAACGTGACCGCCGGCGCCGCCCGTCGGCAGCGCGAAGGAAGCCGCGGCGGTGAGGCCGCGGTCGCTGCGGGCCTCCACCCGCTGCTCGATCGGCTCGAGCCGCCGCGCAGCGCGTCGCGGGCCCCCCGCGGCGCCGTCGTCCGCCGCGAAGACCTCGAGCGGCCGGGAGGCGAGCCAGGTGTGGTGCGAGGCGAGGGCCTCCGACGGGGTATCGTACGTGATGCTGGCGCGCACCGACAGCCTGTCGCCCGCGGCGGCGCACTCGAGCAGCCGCACCTCGGCCGCGGCCACCCGCTGCGGCGGCGGCAGGGCGCCGACCTGCGGGCGGACGCCCGGGAAGCGGAAGCCGTGGTCGAGCCCCGCCAGCCAGATTTCCAGAGTGCCCCGCAGCATCGCCAGCGACTCAAGCGGCACCGCGGACGCGGAGAGCCGCACCGGCAGGTCGAGCCACCGCCGCCCGCGCGGCACGGTGGCTTCGACGACGGCCGCCCGCTGGGCGGCGGGCATCGCCTCGCCGGCCGGTCCTTCGGCCACGATCGAACGGGCCGGCAGCCGCACGAGCAGCGGCTCGAGTCGGGGCTCGAAAGCCAGCCGCAGGGTCACCCGCGCCCCGCGGCCCGCCGGCTCGACGTCGGCGACGGCCACCCGCACCGGGCCGGCGGCCACGTGCGGCCCGTCGGCCCGGTCACCGCCGGCCGTGATCCGCAGCGCCGCGGCGGCGGCCGGCGGCGGGCCCGTGTCGCATTCGAGCGCGAGACCGGCGGCGTCGAGGATCTCGTCGACCGCCTCCCAGAAGGTCAGGCGGTCGAGGGCGAGCGTGACCTCCCTCGAGCCGGCGACGCCGTCGCGAACCTCCGGTGCCAGGTCGATGCGGCTGCCCGACCGGGCGAACAGCTCCTCCAGTGCCGCGCGGACCGGAAGCTCCCGCGCGACGAGCGTCACCACCGCCGGCTCCACCGCGGCGAGGGCGGCCCGCCGCTCGAGTTCCCGCTGGATCCACTCGAGGCGGAAGGCGGCCTCCCCCACGGCGGTCGCCCGGGCGGCGACGACCGTCGGCAGGGCCGCCACCCCCGCCGCCTCGAGCTGCCGTTCGGCCGCCTCACGGTCGGCGAGCGTGGCCGCGCCGAGCCGGCGGACGAGCCGGTCCCAGTCCTCGGCCTCGGCGGCCAATCCCACCGCGGCGGGCACGAGCAGGGCGGACGCGGTCGCGACGATGAGGCGATGGGAACGCATCGGGGGCGGGAACTTGCCGGGAGGAGGATGCCGCGGCGATGCTGTTGGGGCCGCGGTGAGCCACCTCCACGATACCAGCACCGGCGCAGCGGAGCCGGACACGGCCGCGGCGGGGCCGATCGCCGTGGCGGCGAAGAAGCAGAGGAGCCGCATGTCGCGGATCGCCATCAGCCTGTGCGGGGAGGGACGCGGCCACGCCACGCGCATCAGCACGCTCGTCGAGCGGCTCGAACCCGACCACGACATCCTCATCTTCACCTCGAACGACGCCTGGGAGCTGCTCTCGCGCCGGTTCGCCAGCGGGCATGCGCGGGTGCGGGTGGTCGAGATTCCGGGGATCGTCTTCGAATACACCGACGGACGGCTCGACGTGATGCGGTCGATCGCCACCGGCCTCGATTATCAGGCCAGGATCCTCGGCCCGCTCGTCGACCGCCTGATCGGGGAGCTCGACGCGTTCGGGGCCGACCTGGCCGTCACCGACTTCGAGCCCGCGCTGCCGCGGGCCGCGGCCCGCCAGAACATTCCGCTCGTCAGCCTCGACCACCAGCACTTCCTGCTGGCCTACGACCTCGACAGCCTCCCCTGGTCGCTGCAGTGGAACGCCTGGTTCATGAGCCACGCCGTGTGGATGTACGTGGTGGAGGCCACCGACACGATCGTGTCGGCGTTCTTCCGGCCGCCACTGCGGCGCGGATGGGAGCACGTGGTGCAGGTCGGCCCGCTGCTGCGCCGTGAGATCGTCGCCGCCGTGCCGCACGACGGCGGCTTCGTGCTCAGCTACCTGCGGCGGCACACGCCCTTCTCGGCGGTCGATGCGCTCGCCTCCGGCGGCCTTCCCGTGCGGGTCTACGGGCTCGGTCGCCACGATCCGGTGGGCGACGTCACCTTCCACGAGATCGACGAGCGCCGCTTCGTCGACGATCTCGCCGGCTGTCGGGCGCTCGTGAGCGCCGCCGGCAACCAGCTCATCGGCGAGGCGATGCACCTCGGCAAGCCGGCACTGGTCCTGCCCGAGCGGGCCCACTCCGAGCAGATGATGAACAGCCATTTTCTCACCGCGACGGGGTGCGGCGACTTCGCGGTGCTCGAGGACGTCACCCCGGAGCGGGTGCGCGGTTTCCTCGATCAGCTCGACCACCACGCCCCGGCGCTCGAGGCCGTCCGCGGCCGCATGGACGGCACGCCCGACGTGCTGCGGGTCATCGAGCGCCGGCTGGCGGCAGCTGCGGCCGGAGATGCCGCACGATCGCCGGGATGATGGCCCGCATGGCGCGGGCGCGGTGGCTGATCACCGCCTTGACCTCGGCCGCGAGCTGGCCGAAGGTGCGGTCGTATTCCGGCACGATGAACAGCGGGTCGTAGCCGAAGCCGCCGCCGCCGTGCGGTCCGGCGGCGATCACGCCGCGGCAGACTCCCGACGACGTGGCCACGATGCGACCGTGCGGGTCGGCGAGCGTCGCGTGGCAGGCGTAGTGGGCCGAGCGGGCCGCCGCGGGCACGCCCGCGAGCCGCTCGAGCAACAGCGCGTTGTTGCGCTCGTCGACGGGCCGGGGATCGCCATCAGCGGGGCCGGAGAAGCGGGCCGAATGGATCCCCGGGGCGCCACCGAGCGCGTCGACCACCAGTCCGCTGTCCTCGGCGAGCACCCAGTGCCCGAGGGCGACGGCCTGCTGCGTGGCCTTGAGCGCCGCGTTGGCCGCGAAGGAGTCTCCCGTTTCGTCGACCTCGACCGCGGCGGCGAAGCCGGCCAGCGACCGGCAGGGGATGCCCAGCGGCGCGAGCAGCGCGTCCAGCTCGCGGAGCTTGCCGGAGTTGGTCGTGCCCAGCACCAGCGTCGGGACGGCTGTCATGGCGGATGGTCGCTGGCGGGGGCGGTCGGCGTTGAACAGGCTGTGGACAAACAGCCTGCCGGATCGCACGGATGCGATCCCGGACGCGCAGCGTCCGTGAAAACCGGGGGTTTTCGTGCCTGGAAAAAGTCCCGGAGGACTTTTTCCACTGCCAGTTAGCGCCGGCCGGTGGGCACCCGCGGCACGTCGACGGGCTTGGGCTGCACGTCGAGCAGGACGCCCTCGACGCTGCGGGGGAGGATCTGGCCGACGGCGAGCTTGGCGGGATCGGGTCCCAGCTGGCTGACGATACGGACGATTTCCGGATGGGTGACGGTGCCGCCGTTGGGCCCCGGCACGACGAGTTGGTCGATGCTGCCGACGCAGACGATGCTCGATTCGCGGTCGTGGAACTCCCACGCCTGCCAGCCCGCCCGCCGCAGCGACTCGGTGAGCCGGTGGGCCTTTTCGGCGGCCTCCACCAGCCGGCTCTGGAACTCGACCTCCTTGCCGCCCGACTGGATCGCCTTCTGGTCGAACGTGCCCGCGCCGGTGAACGTCGCCACCCGCACGCTGTAGCGGGCCGGGCAGTCGAGCAGGCTGTTGGTCACGTCGGCGTTCATGTCGATCACGAACTTGTCCACCTCGTGCCGCGTGAAGAAGTCCTCGGGGAGGAGCGGGTTGGGGATCACGAACGCCAGGTGCATCGGCCCCTTCGCGGCGTTCTTGTCGAGCCCCATCATGCGGCGGAAATCGGAGAACGACTGGCTCTTGCCGCTGCCCCCCGTGAGCGACTCCGGTTGGAGCGTCTTGATCCGGGCGAGCATCTTCTGGCCGCGCGGGTCGTCGAACGAGGCGAAGTCGCCGACGAGCACGGCCACTTCCGTCACCTGCTCCGCCTTGGCGAACCGCATCTTCTTCGGCGAGCCGTCGGGATTGAGCCCCAGACCGCGCATGTTGCCGGTGTAGTCGAACGACTTCTCGTGGGTGTAGGCCTTGAGCTTGTGGCTGCCCCGCAGTTCTTGCACGAGCCGGCGGGCGTCCTCGCGGGCCCCTTCGCCGCGGAAGGTCGTGGCCAGCACGAGCCACGGACCATCCCCCTCCGCGAGCGGAAACATCGACTTGGCGTCGACCGACTCCTGGGAAAACCACGACGTGGGCAGCCAGCCGCTCTGCGCCCACGCCCCGGCCGCCGGGGCAAAGAGGGCGGCCAGCGAGGCGGCCGTGAGGATCCAGCGGGATCGGGCACGCAGACTCACGCGACGGTTTCCTGGCGGGATCGTGGGGATGCGGGTATCCGCGGTCGGATGGCGGGGAACGGTAGCGTGGCGGTCGGGATGACACCAGAGCGATCCCGGCCGGCGACGGACGGCCGCGCGGCGGCGGGAAGCTGGGGGGAGGGCGGAATCCCGGGCATCGTCGGGGATGGGGTGGACGGGCGTGGCCGGATGCCCGATCGTGGGTGAGTCGCCCCGAAAAACACGGATGCCCGCCGCGATGCCCGCCGTCCTGCAATCACGTCACCGAGCGCGCACCCGACCGGTGACGGTCGCGACCGTCGCGGTGGCGTGCCTGTGGCTGGCGGCGGTCGCGATCCCGCCCGTCATGCTGGCGGCCGCGCGGCAGACGTGGCTCGAGGCGCTCGATCGTCCGGAGCAGCAGGCCGACTGGGACGAGTTTCGCGGCGACATGCGGCGGCAGTCGGGGCGGGAGGGGCCGGTGCAGCACAAGGTGCCCAAGAGCGTCGAGCCACCGGCGCGGGTGTGGCTGCGCGACTATTTCGCCCTGGCCGTGCTGGCCTGGATCCTGTTCATGGGCGTGCTCGGCGGCTTTTTCAGCCTTCTCGTCGTCGGGGCAATGCAAAGCCCGCCGACAGGGAAACCGCAAAGCCCGCCGGCAGAATGACCGTCAGCGTCAGCCCACGGCGGCCGTCAGGCAGCCCCGTCCGGCGAGCAGGGGCGATCCGTGATCGACGTGCTCGGCGACGCGTGCAGGGGCCTCACTTGCCGAGGATCAGGCCGGCCGTGAGCACCACGACGACCAACAGCGCGAGCGTGATGGCGAGAACGCCGAGAAAGGAAAACACGTGAGGCTGCCAGGAAGGAAGGGATACGGGCACCGGACGGACGGGAAATCGTAAACAGGGCCGCCTGCGCGAACAAGACGTGCTTGTCCGCACAGGCGGCACGATTGGCCGGCACCGCGCGCCCCTTCCGTGTCACGGCGCCGGCCAAAGTCGGGGAGAGTCACCGCGGCGGATCAGTCCCGCAGCGGGCTGCGGAACACGTCCTCCGACACGGTGCACCGGGCCGTGCGGCCCACGTCACCGAGGGTGCGGCGGGGGCCGGCGCTGTGCCATGGCGTCACGTCTGCCAGTTCCGGCATCAGTTCGAGGATCTGTTCGATGAGCATCGACACCATCCGGCCGGCGGTGGTGCCGTCGGTCCGTTCGCGGATCGCGGCGGCGGTCTTCATCAGTTTCACCATCCGCGAGCGCTGTAGCACCGGGCCGGAGAGTTGCCCCTCGTCCTCCACGAGCAGTTCGGCCACCGGCACCTCGAGCACGGTCTGCCACTGGAGCAGGTCAGAGAGCCGCAGGTCGCAATCCGCCTCCTCCTGCCGGCGGACCACCGCGAGGGGCAGGCCGAGCCGGCGGGAGACGTTGCGGAGCGTCACGCCCTGCAGTCGTCGCACGTCGGCGATGCGGTGATAACGCCGGGGGCGGCGGCCTGCGTTGCGGCCACGGTCGGCCTGATGTTCGCGGCTGTCGGCCTCGGCGCGGGCCGCGTCGGAGTGTTCCGTGTCGGCGACCGCGAGGGGATTGCCGAGCATGTCGTCGGCGTCGTCGTAATCGTTGTCCTGGAATCCGTTCCGACAATCTGCAGTCGCCATGATCGAGTGACTCCTGAAAGGGGCGAACCAGCCATCCGTCTTCGCGGACCGTCTCCCCCGACGGGCGCACCGGGAGCGCGAAACGTCGACAGGGAGACGCGAGCCTCGAGAGAACGGATCGCGTGACGATGTCCGGACCGCCCGGCGATGCCTCGTGGATCGCTGACGACCGGCTTCCGATCCGGCCGGAGGTTCGAGGCGTCGTCGCCATCGGGCCGTCCTGCCGACCGCGATCGTGTCGCGGTGAGAATCCGTACGCGGCCTGTCGCCGAAGCGTTCGCGCCGGGTGAAAAAAATCCCGGGCCGCGGCCGGCCGGCGGGGATTCGGCCACCT
>Ga0209189_1001410_pt1 | contig 18036 bp, 22 predicted proteins | sample C_130820_EF_Meta_FD_187308 | JGI IMG/M metagenome (GOLD analysis project Ga0209189, IMG submission 187308) | Freshwater microbial communities from Lake Croche, Canada to study carbon cycling - C_130820_EF_MetaG (SPAdes) (version 3) | ecosystem: Environmental > Aquatic > Freshwater > Lake... | reverse complement strand
ACCAGTAAGAATAATTTGATAACGACCATCATCTGTGGAACCAAGTGAAACACTATGGTTAGGAAAGTTAGGAATAACTTGCGAAATTACTGCCCAACTTGCCGAACCGCTATCGCTATATGTTTGTGTTGATGCCCAATTTTGAAGCCATGCTAAATCATATGTATCAGCCATTGTGCATTGTCGCCTTATGCTGTTCTAAAAATAAAATTATAGGATATAAATCTTCAACAACTTGATTTGAAAGACCATCCGTAGGGATACGAGCAATTTGCATTTCTTTTGCACGCTGGCGTAAATTTGCAAGTGCGTTTATTGCATCATCAATAGTTCGCACTGCTGCTTCATTTACTTGTTCTGATTCAACAAGACCACTAAGTCTTTTAATATCTGAAATTGCGTCAATCATTTTCTTACAATTCCTGCAACTGCCTGTAGCCAAGTTAGATCAGCACTTTCTTTCATCTTCTTCTTGTCAGCAAGTGCCTTCTTCATAGTTTCTTTCTTGTCGCCATCCTTGTCAAAGTCAAGGTAATCTGGCTTGCCTTTTGACTTGGCTTCTTCTACTGTTGACTCATCAGTATATTCTACATCGTTGTCTTTCATATAGTCACGAGCAGTATCTAGATAATCAACAGCCTTTGTAATCTTAGCCTGAACCCATTCTGGAAGATTTTCTTCATCATCTAGGATTGATTGTAGTTCTGCGGCAGCGTCTTTGGCGGTTTTTAATTCGCTCTTAGCCATACGACCTTCTTGATCATATTCTGCCTTATCATCCGCATTTGGCTCATCACCTTCATGCTCTTCATGCTCATCGCTTTCTTCTTCTTGTGCGTAGATGTAGTTTTCCATCAAAGGCAGACCTGCCAATTTACGCATTTCTTCAATATTCTTGTTTTTCATTGGGGTTCCCTTTGTTTTCTTGGTTTCTTCTTGATCATCAAAACGCTTGTCATCAGCATCTGCGTCTTCATGGTCTGGTTCACTTGCATCACCTTCCTTAACTGGATAGGTCTTGCCATCTACTTCAAATTCTTTCTTACCACTTGCCTTTGCTGCTGCAAGTTTACCACTAAACTCATTGCCTTCGTTTGGCTCTTCGTTTACAGCATCTTCTTTTTTCATGTACTTGTCTTTAACACGACCAAGTTCTTCTTGACTTGCGCCTTCACGACCTGCTTTTGCAAGTGCAGCCATACCATCTTTGCCATACTTCTTTTTGCCAGTATAATATTGAAGTCCACTTTCTTCTACTTCTTCTTCACTTACGGTATTTTCAAATGGATCAGTCTTTGTCTTTGGCTGCATCTTTTGCTTAATCCAAGCATATGCTTGTTCTTTGTTATCAAAGTTCACTAAATCATGACTTGGATTGCGCTTTAACACAACTTCATAACCACCATGTGAACCAGGTTTTACCATATAAGGAACAGCCTTGTCATCTGGCATCATGCCTACAGCAGTAGCACCTAACCCCAACGCTAGCGCACCAGCACCAATTTTTCCACCAAGATTTATACCAGCCTCATCCATGCTTTCATCATACATGCCTTGAACTTGGTCATGCGTTGTCATATGCAGTAAATCACCATGAGTTCTACCTAAGTCTTCAAGGTCTTGGTCATCAATTGGTGTGCCATCGGTATATTGACCAGCACTAAAATATGCATCGCTGAAATCTGGATAATCTGATGTGTCAGGAATAACAACTTCTAATGAATGAACATCAACTTGCTTACCATTGATTTCAACTGGTGCGCTCATTGGGCTTTCACCCATGCTCATAATTTCTTCTGCAAACTGCTCGCTTTCAGTTTTTTTCTTACGCACATCGCTTGGACGAGCATTAGGTTCTTTACGAACTACTTTCGCATACTCTGGGTTCTTGTTTAATTTAGCCAAGTCCTTCATATACTTCTGTGCTAGAAGAATAGAAAGTTTCTTGTCCTTGTTATATTCTGGTTCACTGCGCTGACCAAATGCTTCGCCCTCGCTACTTACAAGATCACCCATGAGGCTTGCAAAGTTAGCAATATCATCGCCATCGCTACCAATCATGCGGTTTGCAATATCACCAAGCACTGCTGTTAGTAGAGCAGTTGAACTTGTGTACTTGCGGCTAATCATAAGTTTATCAAGACCGCTATCAGCCTTTAATACCAACTTATAGTCAGGGTCCATAATTTTCTTTTCTACGCTGCCAGCGGCTTCGTTAACTCTATTCATTGTGCCTTCCTTAAGTTTCTTATAAGCGCCAGCAGCACTTGCTAGGTAATTGTCTAGATTTTCATTGTATGTTTGTTGTGTAAACCAACCTTTTACTTCGCCTAAATCTTCACTTTGTTCACTGATCAAATCATTTAGAGCCTCTAGGCTTTCACTGAATGAACGACTGTTATTGGTAAGACGAGCAATATGACGCTTGATACTTTCTTTCATTTGTTGTGCAGCAGTGATAACATCGCCTGCTTCGCTACTTTCAAATGTGCGATTACGAGTTACGCTAGTGAAACGGCTCAAGTTACGCATTTCAGCAATAGCACGAGAAATCAATTGACCATTGTTATCATAAGGATTGCCACCACGTGATACATGGTTAGCCATTGCTTTTGCGCCACCAACACTCTTAAATGGCAGTAGGAACTTTTCACCATTTTCATTTACCAAATAGATGCGATCTACTTTAAGCAAACGATTGTTTGGGTTTTCAAGCATCTTTTCATTGTGAACAACATTGATGCGAACATTGTTTAGCGTTCCTTCACTGAACTTTCCACGACGCTGCCATAGCACACGGCTTTCTTCTAGTGATTCTTTGAAGTCTTTCTTCTGTGGGTTTAACTTAGTCATGTATTGTAAATCCTGTCTACTCAAGGTATCTTTAGTAATGTCACGAACATCAAAGTTTAACATATGACCTTTTGCCATACGACGTAGTTCACGTAGAAAACTATACCAATAGTTTTTATCTTCTGGAAGCATGCGGTCAGTAATAGCAGTATCAAAGAATACTTTTAAACTGGCACCATCAATTAAACTGGTAGTGATACGACCATATGCACGGTTACTTTCTTTATCTGTATATACAAAATTAAAAAAACGTGCCTTATTAGGATCAACAGTGTCTTTCCCGTTTTCATCACCCATATTAATTTTTGGAAAACGGTTTCTTAATTTAAAAAACAGGTCTTCCGCTGCTTGGCTAATTTCACTCATAGAATTATTTATGCCTTATAACATAACAAATGGCATTGGCGGAATGATGTCTGCGGCATCCATTGCCAATCCATCACTAATTCTACTATCATATTGGCGAAGGTGCAATATCATACGAACTGCTAATAATGTAGCCATTACAAGGTCATCTGTTTCACCAGTTTTACCCGCATAACTTACACCATGTGCTACAAATGTTTTAAGTTCACTGATTAAACTTTTGCTGTATAGTTTAATCTTACCTGTTTCCATCCATAATTTGAACTTAGAACATGCTGCAATCTTGCTCTTTGGTGTGGTATTAAATCCTTTGCGAAATCTGCGTCCGCCGCCGCCAGGCTCACTTAAGAAACTGCCTGGTATATTCTCTTCACCAATATCCGCAACAGCATTAAGTGCGGCTTCACCGATATTATTATTCTCTATACTATAATAGATATCACCAGCATTGCCTGTCATTTCTTTAATATACTTGCAAATTTCACTCATAATCAGCACTTGCTTTTGTATGATAGTAAGATTATGCTGCCACTCTGCTACTTGTTGCATAGTAGTAGCATCATATACTTCAATAGCAGCAGGATCGCCACCTGTTCCAAGACTTGGATCAAGTGCTACGATATAAACATGATTGCGCTGTGGTTTTTCGTACCAACGAACCTGACCTTGTTTTTCAATTGGGTCAATACCACTGAGGTCAACAAGTATGCCTGGCGCAATAAGTGTTTCATCATAGATAACGAACTCGCAATTATGTTCACGACGAAAACGGTCAATGCCTACACTGCTCATCTCACGGTCTGCCCAATCCTTATCACGCTCTGGGTGACGATCCCATGTAGCAAGGAATGGACTAAATCCATTGCGTCCAAGTTTGGTTTCATTACCATGGGAATCAAATTTCTTATTGGCTTCTTTCCAAATATCAGCAAATTGGTCTTCATCGCTGTTAGGAGTAGAAGTAATAATTGCCTTACCACCTGTTGATAGCGTAGGACTAATTGAAGTCCAGAACTCTTTGGCAATTGTTGGTCTAACAAATGCTAACTCGTCACAGTATAGCAGTGAAATACTCATACCACGACCAGTTGTCTCGGTCGTAGTTGAACTTACGATACGGCTACCATTGTCAAATCCAAGCGAACCCTTATTATAATCAACCACACCTGCACGAATATGGTCTGGACAGTTTTCATAACCAAATCGGATACGCTGCATAATATCTTGTGCACCAGTATATTTGTTACTTGCTACAAGAATAGTGCTATCTGGCACAAACATAGCATACCATAACAAGTAACCCGCCGCTAGTGTGGATTTACCCATTTGGCGACCTAGCATGTTAATACTAAAACGATTATTATGATAGTTGTGTAGCAGTTCTTCTTGATAGTCAAACGGACTAAGTTGCAATCTGCCTTTTGTAGGATGCTGAATATAAAAGAAATTTCTGATAAAATATTCTGGACCTGTCACAGGATCAGCACATAAACTAAATTCAATTAGTTGTTGTTCGGTAATTTGCATACGAATGTGTGGTTTACGTATAAGTTTATTTTCTATTGGTTTTGCCATGAAATTATTTATTGACATAATTTGTATGTGTAGTATTATTAAATTGTCACAATAAGAAAGTAAATACATTATATGTCGGACACACTGATACTCAACGCAAACTATCAGCCGCTTAGTTGGTTACCGCTTAGCGTCATACCATGGCAGCAGAGCGTTAAACTACATTTTATGGATCGTATTAAGATTCTTGAATACTACGATGATTGGGAAATTCATAGTCCCTCAACGACTATGTTTGTGCCTGCGCTTGCCATAACCAAAGATTATCATAGTTTCAGCAAAGGCATTCGCTTTAGCCGTCAGAATCTGTATATTCGTGACCTATTTCAGTGTCAGTATTGTGCTGAAACCTTTGAACCGCATGACCTTAACATTGACCATGTTATTCCTATTAGCAAGGGTGGAAAAACAAATTGGGAAAATTGTGCCACATCATGTAAGAAATGCAATCACAACAAAGGCAATAAGTTAATTAAGCCAATTCGTGAACCGTTTAGACCAGATTACTGGACACTAACCGCTCGTCGCAAACAGTTTAATTATAACATTAAGCATAAGAGTTGGCTAGATTACGTAGGTTAACTGCGTGATGATGGGCGCTTTGTTGGAACAAACTTGGCAACTGGACTAACAGGATTTACAAATTTGCTTTCGGCTTTGTTAGTATAACTGTGTGATTTTACTGCTGCGTGTCCGCTTGCCACACTTGCACCTTGCATTGCTGCGATATCACCATCACTGTACGGTGCAATAATTAATTTATCACCAAATGCAGTTTGGTCATCATAGGCATCTGGTTGTGGTTCAGGTGAACGTGCCATTAGAATACCATAGCGGTACATTTTGTAAAAATTATCACTGGCATCAGGAACAATATAAGCACCTGCAACTTCACGTGGTTCCCAATGCGCATGGTCAGCGGCATATTCCCTATCATAAAATTCAGTTTGTTCGGAGATAAATTCACGTGCTCTCATACTATTATTTACCTTTTGGAGGCTTCTCATGAGTTAAGAATGGACGAGCAAACCACAATTTAAACCAATCATTGGTACCAGGTTGTATATTCTTACTTTTCTCTTTTTTATGAAGATGTGTTCCATGCTGACTCAGTGCATAGCCTAAACTTTTATCTTCAATTATTTCACTTGCTCGCATTACGTGTAATCTTCTTGCCACTATTGTGTGGAACTGGACTTGAACGATGGGTGTCGTCAGATTCTTTACTTTTCGAAAATGGCGCAATTTGACGACCATCAGTTGGAATAGTTGCCATGCCAGCCTTAATCATATTATCTTCTTCTTGAGTATAAGGATGCAAGGTATTATATTTTTCAAACCATGTATCAGCAGGTGAGTCAACAGGACCAGTGTTTTTTCCATCAGCCTTTGCCATTGCCATCATAAGACGATTCATATGATATACACGATCATATCCACCAACATCACGTGCAATGTATGCACCTTTCTCAGCGTTCTTTGTTTCTCTATCATATTCTGTAGTTTTATGTTCAGAAATAAATTCGGTTGCTCTCATTTTTTTCTCTTACCACTGTTATGTGGAACTGGACTTGCTTTATTAGTAGATTGAGGTTCTACACCTTTAGATTTAGTAAGCCACTTAACTTTGTGTCCAAGACCCTTAATACTATTATTGAGCATTTCTACTTCTTGATCACTGTAAGCACTTACAAACGGATGGTCTCTAAAGTGGTGATGGTCATGTGGTGCTTTGTGATGTGGATGAGCAGCAACAACATTCATAAAACGATAATAATCATAACCTGGGTCCATGTCAGGATAGACCATACTTGCGGGCATAGTTGATATATGATCTGGGTGGGCTTTTGATTTCTTTGCTTCGTTTATAAACTCGCTGGCTCTCATAATATTAGCCTCGTGTTTTTACAGGAAGACTCCAGTATTGTGCAGTATCACTCTTGGTGCTGCAATCTACTGTTTCTAAGAACATTTTATTACGGTTTTGATCGGTTTTCTTAAAATTACATTCAAATGTAACTCGTGCTTCTGTTGCACTTGGATTACGAGCAATAACTGTTACTTCACTTTCTGGAAGTTGGTCAGTTTCTACAAGACTTGCACTAGCATGACGCAGTTTATAACCTTGTTCTTTCATTGTTTCACTGATTTTATTTGCTGGTGCAATATTACGAACAAAGTCTGGAGTAATACCAGCGGCTTCCATTGGTGGTTGGTGTAGGAATTTCTTTTGAACCTTGCTGCCATCACGCTCAAATGTTAGAACAAATTCAGCCATTTGCTGTGCTGCACCTTCACTTAACAAACGACTACGATCAAGTAAATTCCAAGCAGGATTATCAAGAGCAATGGTTACATGCTTATCACTGTGTTCAACGACTGTTGCTAGGACACTTGTAACACTGTCAAGTTCAATGTTTACAATATCACCAGTAACTGGTGCCTTCATTGCTCTATCTACTTGTGCTACATAATCTAGAAAGTTCATTGCGTTATTCCTTAGTCAAAACTTACTGCTATATGTGTTGGGTTATCGCCGCCTGCAACTTTTGGAAAAGTTGCCTTTGGACGATGAATACCATTGCCGCTTGGCACTGCTGCTGACATACCCTTGGTCATTTCGTGTGGACTGTTTGTATAAGGACGTTCTGCTGCATCTTCAATTGCTTCTGGACCGCTCATGCCAACTGGAGCATTACTATCCATGCTCATATCAACATCCATGCTAGGTCCACCATCAATACTTGGAAGGTTAGCGCCAACACTTGGCATTGGGGTCATTGCATGATCGTGTGGAATCTCTGGCATATCTCCGCCCATTGGAGAAGCAACAGGTACATCGCCAGGTGCGCCAGCCATATCAGGTGAGTTAACACCGTTAATCATGCCAGCAAGTTTAAGAATCTGTGCTAGAATTGCATCATCACCGCTTGTTTTAATCTCAATACCTTCTGCAACAGGTGCTGCAACTGGCGTTCCTAACTTAGTAGCATTTGCAATAGCATGTGCCATTTCTGGGCTGCGTGATTCAATTTCACGTAGTTTTGAAAGAACATCAACCATGTAAGAACCATTACTAGTTTCTGGCATAGTGTTTGACTTTGTTTCTACAACTTTTGTTGGTGCTGGCGCAATGTCATTTAACTTTGCAACACTGGCAATTGCACGACCAAGTTCTTCTGGACTACGGGCTTCAATTTCTTTAAGTTTGTTTAATACATCAATCATTTGCATGGTTATCGTCCTGTTCTTCCACGTTCTGGGAGTTTATTACGGTTGGTTCCAACAGGACTTGTGTTGCTCTGTGGAAAATCATTTGAAGTCTTGCCTGCAGTTGGCTTTACAGCAAATGGATAATCAATTGTTTTTGTCTTTAGCGCATTAGCAAGGTCAGCAAGCAACTGTGGTGCCTTCTGTTCTGGATAATCTCGCTCAAGAATTGCTTCACCTTCTGCTTCTGGAACCATTGGCGCAGCAAGAATTTCTTGATTTGGCGTAAGAACTAAAATTCTGCTTAAGGATATCTGTGTTGCTTCATGGATTGCTGCTTGGATTTCTGCTGGTGTTGCTGGATATTGAATTACCATATCAATCATATAGATATCAGTAGCCTTAAGATGTAAAAATCCTGTATGATCTTCACTCACTGGTAAGTGCTTTGGCTCGCTAATGGCTTCAAGATTCCAACGTCCAAGTACCTTTTGAAGTTTTTCTAATCCTTCTTTGGTGAGTTCCTGCGCAATCTTGGCACGAAACCCGTACTTTTTTTCTGTCTCTGAAATATACTGTCTTAGGGTTCTCATGGTTTAACCTTATTATTAAGTATTTATTGCTTTCTGAAAGTTTTTAGAAGTTCGTTGCGGTCAAACACTTGTGCTTCAATAGTATCTGCTTCCACGCCGCTATCTTTATTCATATCATGCTGCATCTTCTGCATCTTAAGCAAAATTTCAGTTTGCTTAAGTTTCTTTTGAACCTTACCCAACTTTGCAGTAACTGCATGTCCAAGCATTTTACTTGCTGCTTCAAATATTGGCGCTGAAAATCTAGCTTCAACATTCATACCAAGTGATTGCAAGTTTTCAAAACTTTCCATTGCTTGACCAGCAATCTCATCTAATTCTTTATCTAGCGTATCTTCGGATACTTGCGGTAATGCGCTTTCAATTTGATTTGCGGTTTCCAATGCCTCTGTAATTTCTTTACTTGGTGCTGGTGCTAGGTCAAATAGTTCTTCAAGTTTCTGTGTCATAATAGTAATTATCGTTTTTTCTTCTTGGTACCAGCAAACATATCATGTTCAGTGATAATTCTAAATTGCATGCCTTGACGATCACAGAATTGTTTAGCGGCTGTCCATTTGGCTTGATTGATTGCTGCCTGTACTTGGTTTCTAGTGCTCTTACCTGCTGCTTCAAAACTAGTTTCTTTATGAGGTTTAATTTCAACTATCTCTGCGTGTAATTTTTTATTAACATCTTCATATACTATGAAAAAATCTGGCACATAACTTTTTGTTTTATTAGCAATTGGATTCTTATAAGGTATGCTTATGCTCTCACTTGCCCAATTCTTAATGCTTGGATTTTCATCTAAAAAATTCATAAACTTAAGTTCCCAACTAGAACGATAGCGAATACTGCCACGACCAGCATATTTTTCTGGATTCTTAGGAGTAAAAATGCCTTGGCTATACTTTAAACTCATGCTAGTAAATTTCTAGCAACATTAGTAGATACATTGTTGTTTAACTTGTATCCTAATTTACTAGTTGGTCCTTTGGCACTATTAAAGAAACTAATAAGCAACGTTTTAATATTGCTGCTATTTGCATTTTTTTGAAAGTCTGCAAGCACTGCCAACGGATCAAGTTTATTATTATATGTTAGCGCAATAACACTTTGTGCAAGAGCATTTGCTGCATTTGCATCACTGGTTAGTGTAAAGAAATATCCATATACCTGACCCCACACATCTGCACTTACTTGTATAGGTTGTGTGAAGTATCCATTAAAGAATACCTGACTGCTAAATGCATTTTGTGTCGTGGGTGTGTTTGTCATATAGTTATTTACACTTTGAGTTTATGCAATGTTTGTATTAACATTATTACTGTATGTAATATAACTTCTTGCAATACCAGTTAGGTCAGTATTTGGTGGGTAATTAAGTTGGTTTATATGTGATTCTGCTAGCGTTACCTGACTTTGTGGAACGCCTTCGGAAAGTAACGTTTGTTGCCATGTTTGACTATTATAAACAGGTGCTATTGGGTTAGCTGGATCACTGAATGTGAATGTAGGTAGGGGTGTTAACTGTCCATAATTTATAGTACCATAATCGGTTGTAGTTGGATTATCTATATATTCTTGTGCAAGGAGAACCTTTGTGGTACTATCACTATGAACATTATTTGCAACGGCTGCTGCTGATAATTGCTCTGGCGATAGCCCACCAACAAAGTTTAGCGCAGAATTGATTTGTTCATTGTTATAACCACGTTGAGATAAAATTTGTCCAGTGCTGCCATCTGAGTATGTTAAGCCTAATTGATCACTACTTACACTAATATCACCATTGCTGCTTGCACTAGCACCAGGCGGTGTACTATCAGGCAAGTTTTGTGTAAACACTGGAGGCAGTGGAACTGTACTAGGAAACTGTATGTTTTGATTATTCTGTTGAATTGCTGCTATTTCTTGTGGTGTAAATCCACCTTGCGCAGTTTGATCAAGACTTTGACCTTGGTCTACAAAACCAAAACTACCATGCGGCTGGTAAGTTTGATATCTATTAGTAAATGCAGTTGGCTGTTGTACTAGATAACCAGTATTTGGGTCAATATAACTGCCATTTGGATATTGTCCAGTAATATCGCTTTGAGTTGGATCATAAAAACCATTTTCAGCAAAACCAGGTGTGCCGCTTGCATATCCATCTTCATAGACAACACCATTATAGCGTATCTGCATGGTAGCCTCCATTAGTCCTGTATCTTCATGATAGTCATGTGTATCATGACTAAAACTGGTGATGACAGGACTCATAAGAGTAATTTTATTACTATCTCCACGATTTAAACTATAAATTTCAATAGCACTAAAAAATGGAGAAGTGCTGCCGTGATCTAAACCCCACGCACTGAAATTTCTATCTTTATAACGGTCATCATTATTATAAGTGTTTAAATCGTATGTACCATCAGCATAGTAATAGTTATAATAGTCTTGCCAGAGTTGACGTAATTCATTTTGATTATCGTCATGAAATTTAATAGTAACTGGTTCATACTTAATTCGGTCTTGAATATAGGTATGGCGATTATATTGATTCATGTCTTTTACATCAAAGGTAAAACGAGGCAAATCAACACTTTTTACCAAATAGCTTATATTACGAGTGCTTGATTGAGAAGGAGCATTTGCACTTAAAATAAAGTTAACCTGAAAAAGATATTTTAACTTTGGAGCAAGTGCAAAATTATTGCTGCGAAATATTTGCGAGGCATGAGCATAATCATGTACTTGTCCACCGTTAAGCAGACTATTAAGTATTGAATTTAATATGCTCATGGCTCAACCCTTAGCCAGTTACGCTATGACCACGTGTGCGAGTAACTTTCTTGCCTACACCATTAGTTGATGGAATCTGCAACGCATTATCATAACGAATTGTCATTTGAATTGTTGCTGGATCGTTGCTGCTATAATCAAAACTGTTATAGTTAACTTCTTGAATAAAGCAACCGTAGATTTCCCACTCTTCAAGTACAGTTGGGTTGTTTGTACCATTGCCGCCATCTAATGCTTCAAAACGAGTAAGGAACTTATAATCAATGCCACTTACTGCACTGCTTTGCTCAGCAAAGTCAAATTGCTTTTGAACTTGTTCACCGACAAGTAAACGAACGCTGCCATTTGCATCATCACGAAACTCAACAGTAATAGTTTGCCATGTAGGTTTGCCCTGAATGTACATACGACTGTTATAAATTGGAATTTCAACGCTATCAAACTGTAGGTTTGGACGAGTAAAACTCATAACTTGCTTTGTTAGTTCTGTACGGGGGCTAGTAATACCAAAGTTTTCAAAGTTCACTCTAAAGCGATACTTTAGCAAAGGCATCAATACGCCCTGTGTATTTGCGCTTTGATCACTTGCTGATGCCACCGGCACTGTCATGTTTAGTAGTGATGCAACTGCCATCTTAAATCTCCTATAAGATTATTTATAACAAATGGACATCTTTTATTTTGTCCGCATATTAAAAAAGCCGCTATAAAAGCGGCTTTTTAATTCTTATATAGATATTATCTATTAGGTAAGTGATACACTAGGTGTAATATTGCTTAGACCACCTTGGTTTGCATTAGTTCCACCAATAGCACCAGTATTCAAGATACGAACTGGAATATAGATAAACTCAACTGCCTTGGTAGGTTCAATTGCGATATCAATATGTAGTTCATTACGATCAATAGTAGTTGGTGTATTGTTTGTAGTATCACACACAACTAGATAATCATAAACACCACGCTGCGCCTTAACATCGTTTAATAAACCTTCAACGGCTTGCTTTGCTTCATTGCGAGTAATTGTATCATTTGGTTCAAAGATAAGTGGCTTTGCAAGACGCTCTAGGTTATAACGTAGATAGTTAATCAAACGAGCCACATTGATACGATCTAGCGCAGTTGCATTTGCCTGACGAGTATGGTTACCGTAGTTTACGATGCCATCAGTTGGGAATACAGCAACAGGGTTAACATTGTTGGCATATAGCAAGTCACGCAGACCTTGGTTAGTGCCAATACTTACAAACTTACCAGTAGTGCGGTCAACATAACCAATCTTGATTGCGTTATCAATCTTACCACGGATACTGCCTGCTGGTGCAAACCATGGGTGACTGTTTTGGTCACTGTTTACAACCATGCGTAGGATACTGTGAGTAATTGGAACAACAACCTGACCGATACCATCAAGGGCATTGGTGTAAGCAGCGCCTGGATAGAACACCGCAGTGAAACTATCTGTAGTTGCTAAACCATCTTCGCCAGTTTGTGATACTGCGCCAGCATTTGTAACATAGTTGCCAACAGTGGTTAGATCGCTTGCAAGACCCATTGGAGTATCGGCTAGGATAAATCCAGTATTACGACGGTCATTATTAAGTGTAACTAGGTTGCTTGTAACTTCTGGATAACCAGGGCAAACAAGTAGGTTAAAGTTACGTTGATCTTCACGGGCAGTAGTACTATTATCAACCGCTTGTTGTAAAGCACTTACAACAACACTGCGCTGTGCTTTACGTCCAAAGTAAGGAACATTATTTTGATTCTTGCCACTTGCACTTACCCAAGTAGCAGCAACATTTGGAAGACTTGATAGTGGGTAGTTAGTACTGTTAAACTTGCTTGCAACATACTTCTTAACATTGTAACTACTGCGACGAGTGTTGAATAATAGCATTCCACGTGGATATACTTGTGGATTAACAACATCTAAGTCCACATAATCGCTGCTTAATAGACTTACAATAGTTGGCTTTGCATCAAGTGCAGGGTCTGCTGTACCAGCGGTATCCCAACGAGCATCTGCAAACAGAATACCATTTTGTGTAGTAGTATCAGTAGTATCAAGTTGAATCCACTGATCAACACCACCTACACGCTGCCAACGATAAATCTGTGGGTAATTTTCTAGGTTTGCAGTTGAAACCCAAATGTCACCATACACTAGTGCAGTACCATCTGTTTGTTTAGTTGGTGCGCTACTACTAATAAACGGACCAAGAGGATCAGTGTTGCCCAAGTTATAACCACGAGCGTCACTGGTTACATTGTGATAACCTTTCCAAATAGTACCATTATTAATCATGATATCTACTTCAAGTGGAGTTTCATAATACCATAGAGTACCATCAGCAGGCGCAGTTATTGGAGAAATGCTTTGCTGATATAACAACTCTGCTGGCTGCCAATAAGTTCCAGTCAGTGCACCAGTGCCAGCATCATCATAAATGTTAGGTGTAGCAGTAGTAATACCAGCGGCGGTCAACGGTGTGCCAGTTGTATTTGTAAAATAGATGTCGCCAGCATTTGTGTTAGTAAACTGAATATTTCCACTGCTTGTTAATGCACAAGTAATATATGGAATATTTGCTGCAAGAACATCACTTACAAAACTTGCTGCACTAGTGCCGCTTAAAGTGATAGTGTATGTGTTACCAAGTGCGCTGCTGCCTGGTACTGTAGTTTGAATAGTAAATGCATTAGTTGCAGTAAATGTTGCATTTGAAACGCTGCCGGTTACTACAAGTGGACCACCATAGCCCATCCATTGTAGCAACTTCATGGAAGCCGTACCATCGCCAATAACATCATATTTTACAAATAGAGTATCAGTTGCAATTCCAATACCACCAAGAGTTGGGTCAAAATTATAAATTGCATTGCGACGGCGTTGAAACAATGGTGCAGGAATTAAATTGTATTGAAGACTTGCGCCATTCCAACGATAAACATACATGTTTGCGCCGCTGTTAACTGCAGTTGTCTTAATCCATACGCTACCAGTTGGTTCAGGAGTAGTATCTGTACTTCTCCATGCAGGTACTTGATAGTGTGGGGCAAATGCAAATGCTACACCAGCATATGTTCCGCCGCTAATACCAAGAGTTGCAAGTGGAGTGCCACTAGCATTTGCAATTGCAATCTTACCATCTGTTACAGTACCATTACTCTTTGCTGCACTTGTTACGAAAATGTTTAGATAACCATTTACACTTGCTGCAGTTACACCAGTAATAGAAGCATTGTTAATCTGTGTAACAAGACTTGCTAGTGTTGTGCTGCTGAAAGTAATTGTTGTGCCATTGATAGTAATTGCATTACCGCTTGTGATTGAACTAGGCTGTAGTGTACCAACAATAGTAGGTGTCTTACTCTGCCATGCAGTGCCACCTAACCAATTCCAACTATTGTCATATGCTTTTTGATAAATTGGGTTTTTAACATCAGTTGCAACAACTGCAAAACTACCGACAGTTCCAATACTACTCAGAGGAACACTACCACTAAGTTGTGCAGTGCTTGTGATAACAATTGGTGTTTGTACATTGAACACATTATTAACTGCATCCCAAACAAAGATGCCATACTTACTAGTAGAAGTATTCCACCATTGTGTGCCATCTGCAACATTGCCATAAGGACGACTGCTATTGCCAGTAAGTGCGGCAAGATCAACATCGGCACGTAAAATATATGCCTGATTGGTAATACCTAGCACACTATGTGCAGCCATAAGACCATATTCTGCAAGTTCGCTACCGAAAATACGATTGCCACTGGCATCACTTGGGAAAATTGGAAGTCCGTAATTTGTAAGCAAATCTTTTTGACTTGCTACAAGTTGCAGCGTGTTTGCACTTGTACTTGTTGTATAATTTGCAGTTCCGCCTGCAGTGCTTGTTTTATTTTGTGCGGTTGCGATAACAATAAACGGTACAGTGCCTGGTCCGTTTGGAGCGTAGTTGCTCTCATCAATGACTGAAACTGATACGCCTGGTGAAACTAATGTTGCCATAGGGTCTATTCCTTTAAGGTGTTGCTAATATTTAGCGGAATAGATTAAAATGGGTGTTTTATAAAGAGTTAAGTATGGATATTATAACAAATTTGTAACAGCAGTTTGTAAATCTTCAATAGTTCCATCATTTCTGATAAGATGATTCATGTTTGCATTAACCCAAGACCATTCACTGGGATGAATATCATGCGGTTCTTCGCCATGTTTTAGAAGATTTACCATCCAATCAGGATAATCACCACGCTGAACTGCCCATACTTCTCCACCGAGTTTGCGAATGAGGTTGATTTCATTGGGGAAACGTGTATCTGGTATGACAAAGTTATGCAATTTATTTGCCGAACCCATTCCTTTTCGCATTATTTTTTTTTCTAAACTTGCAATCCAAATGTCTTCATGGAAATTAACACGGCAAACATCGGTTCCCCAAAATTGTAGAACCCAACGAGGCGTAAGCCATGGTAGGTTCAAGCGTTCTGCCCACCAGTCATCACGCTGTTCACGCCATTCACGGCTTTCTGCCGTATCACCTTCAAGCAAATGACGAGGCCACCCAAATACAGCGGCAATCATATCTTTAAGACTGTCGGCAAAACTTACTTTTTCAAAGCCATGTTCTTTGACAAGAATATCCGCAACGGTTCCTTTGCCACCACCGATAAGACCGCATACACCAATAATTTTCATGGTTTTACTTTACCAAAGAATTAAGGCGATGTCAAATATTATCCGATAACAAACCACATTGGAGTTTCACCTGCAACATAGTTTGTAAGTTCTAACTCAAGAGCATCAATCTTGGCTTGACCACGGGTTAGCAAATCACCACCATTGAGGCTGCTGCCGCCCTGTGGACCAGGCAGTGTGGCAAACTTGCTTCGTGCCTCACCTAGCATCATCATACAACGAGCCAGTGTATACTCACGCAACCAAGGATTAGCATAGATATCATTGAGTAGTGTGACATCGGGCTTGAAATTTTCACTCCAGATAAGAATAGTTTCTTTATCTGCACGAGGACGACGCATGATAGTGAGTTCTTTACTAGTCTTGTTAAAAGTATAGTTAACATAACCGCCAAACATCTTTGCGGCTTCTTTTAAGAATGAACTATAAAGATAGTAAGTTGACAAGCCACCAACACGACCGCTTTGGATCATATAGAAGTTTACGAAACCTGCTTCAAATGGTTCATACTGTGAAGAGGTGCCACTGTTAGCACCAATATTGCGCTTAAACACATTGCGAACACTAATAACTTCACTAGGCAGCGTGTATGTGTTTTTATCCATTATCAATTCAAGAAATGAATAACTTTCTTCTACGCTATTGCTGCTGCGTTGACGATAACGAATAAGTGCTTGCTGTAAACTTGTTTCAAAATGGATAGGATCAAGTTCAACATCAACCATGTTTCCGCCCAAACTATACAAAACATAGTCAAATACTGTGGTTTTTAGTTCTTGTAAGGTTGCCATAATAATATTTATGATTAACGAGTATCCCAATCACGACGATGGCTAGTGAGTTCATCACCCCATCTCATCCAGAAATAAATCTCATCTTCTGGTGTGAAATCTGCTTCAATCGTTACTACATAACCAATATAACCATCAGGACTGTTTATGCCTGTTCTGAATAGCGGAGTTTGCAATGCATGTTCCATAACCCACGCACCAGCCTCACTCTTTTGCCATTCTATTATAGGACCAGCAGCATAAAGTTGGGCATCTTCTACATCACCCATACGGAAACGATGAACTATCATATGGGTATTTACTATACTCCAAATCGCATATAATAGTATGTCAAGTCTTCTGGTTCAAATTGTGCGGTTACGGCAACACGATATTCAAGTGATGCAATATCAAAATGGGAATGGAAAGTTACACTGTCTTTAATAGCGTTCTCCCATACCCAACGATAATTTTCACCATGATCGTACCATCGTAAATTGGCTTCACCTTTTACATCTTCTAATTCTTGTTTTCTGTCTTGTGTATGTGAACGATGAAAACCAGTGCGAAAAACCGTGATAGGTTTAGAAGGGCATATCTTCATCTTCTTTGCCTTCATGCCAATCTGGACCTGGGTCTTTACCATCCACGACTGCCTTTGTCATACGATCCATCTTACGCTTGCTTGCCAACTTTTCTTCACGGTCAGCAACGGTTTTATCCTTGAAGCCAAGAACATTCATATACTCACGATGCTTCATCCAACCATGCATAAAGTGGATGCAATCTTCTGCACTACCGCTGTATATTTCTACACCACGAGCATAGATTGGCAAGGCTTCGCCATCATCTTTTGGAACAGTAAGTGCAAAATCCGTACCGTTATGCTGTTCATATGCATAAGAACTGTATGCACCACGATTTGGTTTGATTTCAAAGCCAAGTTTTGTAGCAAGACCTGTTAGGTCATTGATAATGCGAAAGTGATTGTAATTTGTCATTCTGGATATCCTATGATAAGTTTCACCAAGTCTTCTTCATTCAAGTAAAAATTATGATGAAACATTGTTTCAACCTGCCTATAAATCTGTGGCGCATTATCACCCCACCAACTTGAAGTATATGAATCATAATTGCTGGTAAAGTATCCGTGTAATTTATGAATCTGTCCCATATCACGAGCAGATATGCG
>Ga0209189_1001408_pt1 | contig 18042 bp, 10 predicted proteins | sample C_130820_EF_Meta_FD_187308 | JGI IMG/M metagenome (GOLD analysis project Ga0209189, IMG submission 187308) | Freshwater microbial communities from Lake Croche, Canada to study carbon cycling - C_130820_EF_MetaG (SPAdes) (version 3) | ecosystem: Environmental > Aquatic > Freshwater > Lake... | reverse complement strand
CGTCACCGTTCCCGTCACTGTGCCTTTCATCAGGCCTTTCATCAGGCCTTCCACCGGCGAGCACAGCGGCGAGCGACTCGATCGCCCGCTCGGGCCGCGTCGCGGCGAGCACCTCGCGGGCGGCCGTCCGCAGCCGCGGCGACGGATCGGCCAGGGCCGCCTCCGCCGCGGCCTCGGCCCGCGGAGAGCGGCGGGCAGCGAGCAGCCCGAGCGCGGCGGCGCGGGAGTCGACCGCCGTGCGCTCGTCGCCGGCGAGCGTCACGATCGCCGGCTCGTCGACGTCGAGCGCGAGCGCGGTCGCAAGGCGGACGACGTCGGCCTCGAGCGCGGCCGGGGCCGAGGCCAGGAGCGTGAGGAACCGGGGGCCGACCACGCGGCGGGCCGCGGCGGGATCGCGGGCCGCCACCGGCCGCCACGCGCCGGTCACCCGGTCGCGGGTGACGGGCACGATCACGTCGCCGAGGGCCCGCAGCGCCTCGCCCCGCACGGCCGCGGACGCCCGCGGCGCCGCGACGACGGCGACGAGCGCCGCCAGATCGCCGTCGGTGGCGCGGCGAAAGGCCGCGTTGATGCCCCGGCGGAGCAGGGGATCGGCGTCGGCGGTGGCGTCGGCCCGCGCCAGCCAGCCGGGGAGGCGGTCGGCGAGCGGCCCCACCGCGTCGTCCCAGGCGAGGTCGTTCGCCGCCCGGGCCGCCTCGGTCGCGACCCGCGGCGAGGGATCGTCGAGCCGCGCGAGGAGCCGGCGGTCGCCGAGCCGTCTCCAGACGAGCACGGCCCCGAGCCGCACGGCCGGCGCGGGGTCGACGGCGAGCCGCTCGATCGCGTCGGCGTCGCCGACGAGCTCGAGGCCGCGCACCGCCGCGTGCCGGAGATACGGGTCGGCGTCGTCGTTGGCGCGGAGCAGCGCGGCGAGCGGGGCGATCGCCGCCGCGCCCCCCACCCGGCCCAGCGCGATCGCCGCCTCGAGCTTCACGTGGTCGTCGGCGTCGGCGAGCAGGGGGACGATCCCCGGGACGGCGGCGACGGCCCCGAGCGTGCCGAGGAGTTTCGTCGCCTGCGCCCGCAGGTGGGGATCGTCGTCCCGCAGGAGCGGCTCGAGCCGGTCAAGGAGCGCGGGCCGGTGCGCGGCGGCGGTGGCGTCGGCGATCTGGCCGACGGCCCAGAGGGCGTGCAGCCGCGGCAGCGTCGGGCCGGCCGCGCGGGCGCGGTGCACGAGCGCGGCGACGATCGGGCCGTCGGCGGCGGCCGCATCCGGGCCGTTCGCCGCCGCACCGTCGGCGTCGACGCCGCCGACCGGCAGTCCGGCGATCCCACGGTCGGCGAGCGCACGGTCGGCGAGCGCGAACTGCGCCCGCTGCCGCACCCGCATGTCGGCGTGGGCGAGGAGCGCGAGCAGCCGTTCGTCCGCGAGCCGGGCGAAGCCCGCGGCGAAGAGGCCGCGGACCTCGGCGACGGCCGGGTCGGCCGCGGCCGCGCGATGCTCGAGGGTGTAGATCCGGCCGAGGTTCGATTCCCCCTTCCAGTCGAGCGGACCGAAGTCGGCGACGTAGAGCCGGCCGTCGAAGCCGATCTCGATGTCGGCGGCGAAGACCGGCTTGAGGACGTCGCGCGTGTCGCTGACCGCGAAGCTCGCGGCCCGCGGCACGACGCGGAAGGCCTCGACGCCGCCGTTGGCGACATAGTTGGCCATCAGGAAGCGGTCGCGGAGCGCGGGCCCGAGGGCGTCGGTGCCGTTGAAGAGGAAGCCCGAGGGGCCCGCGCCGATGCGGCCGCAGCTCGGCACGATCCAGGCCGGCTGGTCGGCCGTGCCGGCGGCGTGCCACATCCGCTCGGCGTGCCACGGGCCGGTGAGGTAGGGTTCGCCGAGCGTCTGGAACGCCATGTTCCAGCCCGAGTCGCCCCCGTCGACGACGTGCACGAGGCGGGCGTCGTCACCTTTGTCGCAGTTGTTGTCGGCCGCGAAGAGATTGCCGTGGGCGTCGAAGGCGATCTCCTGCGGATTCCGCAGGCCGCGGTGGACGACCTCGAGGGCGGTGCCGTCGGGGCGGCAGCGGAAGACGGCGCCGCGCCGCGGCTCGTGGAGCCGGCGGCCCTCGCGGGTGGTGACGTCGTAGCCGCGGTCGCCCACCGAGAAGTAGAGCCGGCCGTCGGGGCCCCAGACGAGCCCGTGGAGATCGTGGCCGAGGAAGCCGCAGTTGACGCCGAAGCCGCGGGCGAGCGGCGTGCGCTCCTCGGCCACGCCGTCGCCGTCGGCGTCGCGGAGCCGCCAGAGGTGGGGGATGCAGGTGTACCAGACGACGCCGTCCCGCGCGATCACCCCGGCGCCGATGCCGTCGAGCGTGTCGGAGAAGCCGCCGGCGAACACGGTCGAGCGGTCGGCCGCGCCGTCGGCGTCGCGGTCCTCGAGCCGCCGCACCTGGTCGGCGTGGCGGCGGAAATGGGCCATGCCCCCCTCGAACCGCGCCGCGTGCTTCTCGAACATCCGCAGCCGGTCGTCGAGCGACTCGGCCTGCAGGTCGTCGTCGAGGAGGAAGCTGCGGGTGCGATTCTCCTCGGCGCCGCGATTGAAGCGGTGCTCCTCGGCGACGTACACCCGCCCCTGCTCGTCGAGGCAGATTGCCACCGGATGCCGCAGGTCGGGCTCCGCCGCGAAGAGCCGCACCGTGCAATGCGCCGGCGGGCGGAAGGTGGCGATCGCCCGCTCGGCCTCGATGCGGCCCCCCTCCGGCCTCCCCGGCTCCACGCCGCGGGCCGGCGGCGCCGCCGCGGCGACGAAGATCGCCAGGATCGCAAGCAGCGGCACGGTCACGGGCGGCGGCACGGTCGCAAGCAGCGGCACTGTGACGCGCAGCATCGCCCGCCGCCGCTGCGACCGGAGCGACGTGGATGCGGGAACGGCGGCTTGGCACACCATGGCACGCCCTCCTGTGCGCCGGCAGGCCAAAAGCCTAGTCCCACGGCGGCACGGTCACAACTCGCGCGGCGGCGTCTCGGCGCCGACGAGCCGGCCGGGGGATCACGGCCCGGGCCGGGTGGCGCGCCGGCGGTCCGCGGTTGCGGGAAGCCGCGGTGGCCCAATAGGATGCAATGCCGCGACACAGGAAGCCGCATGGAAGCCATCCGTCTCTCGCCGCTCGACAACATCGTCGTCCTCACCCGGCGGGTCGAGGCCGGCGGCCGGGTGCGCGTCGACGGCGTCGAGCTGACGATCGACCGCTCGCTCGGCCTGGGCCACAAGCTGGCGCTCCGACCGATCGCGGCCGGGGAGAAGATCCTCAAGTACGGCGTGTCGATCGGGTCGGCCACGTGCGACATCGGTCCCGGCGCGCACGTGCACCTGCACAACATGCGCAGCGACTACCTGCCGACCTACACGATCGAGGAAGGCCGGCTCTTCAGGGACGGCGCATGAACCCGATCCGCCCGAATGCCGGCCTGCGCGGCGACGTCGGGAATACCGTCGTTCGCGGCGACGCCTTCCTGCGGTCCGACGGCCGCAAGGGCATCCGCAACACCGTGGCCGTCGTCTACCTCGTCGAGTGCGCCCACCATGTCGCCCGCGAGATCCAGTGGCCGTTCCGCGAGCACGACGTCCACCTCATCGGCTTCGGCGGCTGCTTCCCCAACGACTATTCCTTCCGCATGCTGAAGGCCCTCGGCACGCATCCCAACGTCGGGGCCGTGCTGCTCGTGTCGCTCGGCTGCGAAGGCTTCAACCGCCACGGCCTCCTGCAGGCCATCCGGGCGTCGGGCCGCCCCGCCGACGTCGTCGTGATCCAGGAGACGGGGGGCACGCGGTCGACGATCGAGAAGGGCCGCCGCTGGGTCGAGGACGCCAGGGCCCGGCTGGCCGACGTTCCCCGTGCCCCGATGGCCGCCCACGAACTCGTCGTCGGCACGGTCTGCGGCGGCAGCGACGGCACGAGCGGGATCACCGCCAACCCGGGCATCGGCCGGGCCTTCGACCGGCTCGTCGCCGACGGGGCCGTCTGCATCTTCGAGGAGACGGGCGAGCTGATCGGCTGCGAGGAGATCATGGCCGCCCGGGCCGTGACGCCCGAACTGGGCAGGATCCTCGTGGCCTCGGTGGCGAAGGCCGCCCGCTACTACACCGTGCTCGGCCACGGCAGCTTCGCCCCGGGCAACGCCGACGGCGGGCTGACCACGCAGGAAGAGAAGAGCATGGGCGCCTACTCGAAGAGCGGCTCGTCGCCGATCTCGGGACTGATCAAGCCGGGCGACGTGCCGCGGGCCGGCGGGCTCTATCTGCTCGACGTCGTGCCCGACGGGGAGGTGCGCTTCGGCTTCCCCAACACCAGCGACAACGCCGAAATCGCGGAGCTCATCGCCTGCGGGTCGCACGTGACGCTCTTCTCGACCGGCCGCGGCTCGGTCGTCGGCTCGGCGATCTCGCCGGTGATCAAGGTCTGCGCCAATCCCGAGACCTACCGCAATCTGGCCGACGACATGGACGTCGACGCCGGCCGGATCCTCGAGGGGCGCGGCACGCTCGAGGAGGTCGGCGCTGAGATCCACCGCCTCACGCTCGAGGTGGCCGCCGGGGCGCGAACGGCCTCCGAGGCGCTCGGCCACCAGGAGTTCGTGCTCGGCTACAAGGCCTTCGAGCCGATCGGGCCGGCCTGTCATCCGGCCTACGCGTAGCGGGCGTGTGGGAGTACGGCCGGCTGCATGTCGGGGTGGCGTGACGCGGTGTGACGCGAACTCGGGGTCGCCCGTGCCGCGTCGCCCGGACGTTCGCTGCGGCCTTCCAGGCCTCCGCTCACTCGAAGCCGGCTGCGCTTCGCCATCCATGGCTGCGCTTGCCGCCTACGCCGGCTCCACGGCACGGGCGACCCCTCGCGGAGTCTTCTTGCGGGGCCGGGGAGATGCGTCGGCCGGTGACGCGGCCGGTTCACGTAGCCCGTCAGTGGATCTCGTCAGTGCATCCGTTCAGCGCATCCGCTCAGTGCATCTCCACCGCACAGGTGCCCAGGCCGCCGCGGTAGTAGTTGAATTGCACGTGCGGATGGTCGGCCAGGAGCGACATCGGCACCGCCGTGTCGACGAGACGCTTCGAGATCATCAGCGCCGTGAGCCGCTGGCCGAGCGGGTTGTCGTGGGTGCCCGCGTGCCAGATCGAGACCTTCTCCGCCTGCCAGGTCTGCACCGGGCCCACCGTGATCGCCCGCTGCGGCACCATCGTGATGTTGCCGCCGCCGCTCGTGCGGGCGTTCTGGGCGAGCGTGATCGGATGGAGGTCGACCACGCGGGTGGAGAGCGCCCGGTACTCCGCCGGCGACGGGGGCGCGTCGGCGTGCCGGCCCTCGCGGCGGAGCGGGTCGTTGAACGCCCAGTGCTTGATGTCGCCCTGGCCCCCCTGCATGACGGCGCAGCGTGCCGTCCGCCAGCTGGCCACGTAGGGGCCGACGTCGGCCTTCGGGAAATGAAGGTTCGCCTCGGGCATCCGCAGCTCCGGACGGATGCGGTCGAAGCAGAGCTCCCGGTCGGCCCGCTCGAAGGAGAGCGGATGCGTCACCGGCACTTCCCGGCCGTCCTCGTACCACTCGTCCATGCCCCAGAAGTGCGCGTGCCGGAGGTCGAGGCCCAGCTCGTTGACGAGCCGGGCCACGAGCGGCAGCTGCTCCGTCGGGCCGATCGGGCCGCAGATGCCCACGGGGTCGTCGGCCGTGGCCTGCCGCCAGGCGGCGACGTATTCGAGCGCCTCGGCGAGGTAGAAGTCCTCGAGCGTGTCGTAGAGCACGACGCGGAAGCCGGGCCGGGCGAGGGCGAGGAGGTCGCGTTCCGACACCGCCGCGGCGTCGCGGATGATCGCGGGGTCGAGCGTGGTGTAGTCCCACCAGTCGGGGGCGATGCGGCTCAGGGGGCGGGCCATGGCGGAGTCCTCAGGAGGATGTGGTCGGGAAGGAGCAGGTGCGGGCCGGGCCGAGCGCAGCGACGAGCGGGTCGTCGTCGCCGGCCGACAGGCCGAGGTGGAGGTGCCGCCGCCAGCCCTCGGCGAACTCGAAGCGGCCCGACATCCGTCCGACCGTGCGGGCCATCTCGTCGCCGGTGTCGAGGTAGCTGTCCATCCCCTGCGAGGCGTCGAGCCAGGCCTTCTGGCTGGCGTGCGCGGCAAGGGCGCGACGCTTCACGCCCTGCACGGCCGTCGTGTCGACGAACAGCTCGGGCACGACCGGACGCCGCAGGCCGTTGCACAGGCCGTGGGGCATCGCATGGTAGACCGTCACGTCGCCCGCGCAGGGGGGCAGCGGCGGGTCGGTGGTGAAGTTGGGCATGCCGCGGGCGAAGGCGGCTGTCACCGCCAGCCGCGCCGTGTTCATGTGGTCCTCCATGTAGTCGTCCGGCGAGTGCGTGAGCACGATCCGCGGCGCCACGCGGCGCACGACGGCCGCGAGCCGGCGCAGGAGCCGCTCCTCGTAGAAGATGCAGAGGTCGTCGGCGAGGCTCTCGTGAAACTCCGCGCCGAGCACCGCCGCCGCGGCCCGCCCCTCCGCCGCCCGGATCCGCCGCGTCTCATCAGGGCCGGTCGTCGTGCTGCCGCAGTCGCCGCCGGAGAGATTGAGGGAGTGGATCCGCCAGCCCGCCTCGCGCAGGAGCAGGAGCGTGCCGGCGGCGACAAACTCGATGTCGTCGGGGTGGGCCACCACGGCGAGGGCGACGGGGGCGTTCACGGTCGGGTCCTCGAGGCTGCGGATCGGCGGCGCGAGCCGACGAATCTATAGCACGCGGCGGCGCCGCCGGGCCATGCCCCGCCGCTCCGAACGCCCCCGCAGGCTACACTCGGGGACGATCCGGCCCGCCTGCACGCGGCCGGGCCTCGGGAAGAGTGACGCGACCATGCGCCGAGCCCATCGCACGACGAACGCCGCCGCGGGGCCGCGGCGGCGCCGGCCCGCAGACTCCCGGACGCCTCTGCTCCGCGGCCTGCTGCTCGTCGCGGCGGCGATCGGCGCTGCCTCCGCGGCGCCGGCGCGGTGCCGCGCGGCCGCGCCCGACGCGGGCGTGCCCGACGCGGCGGCGTCCGGCCAGCCGGCGGGCCCGAAGGTCGAGCTCCGCGACGGCGACCGCGTGGTCTTCCTCGGCGACACGTTCTTCGAGCGCGAGGGGCAGCGGGGCTTCGTCGAGTCGGCCCTCGCCGCGGCCCACCCCGACGCCACGCTCCACTTCCGCAACCTCGGCTGGAGCGGCGACACCGTCTGGGCCGATTCACGCGGCGTGTTCGACGCGGCGGCGAAGGGCTACGAGCGGATGCTCGCGCTCGTGGCCGATCTCGCCCCTTCCGTCGTCTTCATCGCCTACGGCCGCAACGAGGCGGAGCGCGGGGAGGCGGGACTGCCGGCGTTCCGCGGGCAGCTCGCCAGGCTCTGTGGCGACGTCCGCCGGGCCGCGGCGGGCCGCGACCGCGATCCGCGGGCCGTGCGGCTCGTGCTCGTCACGCCGACGCCCTGCGAGACGATCGACGCCGATGCCCGCAACGCGGCGCTCGCCGCGTATGCCGGCGCGATCCGGGAGGTGGCGACGGAGGAGCACGCCGCCGTCGTCGACCTCTTCGCCGCGTTCTCCCCCGTCGCGGCGCGGCCGCCGCTCACCGCCAACGGCGTGCACCTCTCCGACGCCGGCTACGCCGCGGCCGCGGAGCGGTTCGTCGCGGCGACCGGCCGCCGGCTGCCCGCGGCGTTCGCCACGGCCGCGGCCGATCTCCGCCCCCTCGTCGTCGCGAAGAACACGCTCTTCTTTCATCGCTGGCGGCCGGCGAACGAGACCTACATCTTTCTCTTCCGCAAGCACGAGCAGGGCAACAACGCCGTCGAGATGCCCCGGTTCGACCCGCTGGTGGAGGAGGCCGAGAACAAGGTGCGCGAGGCGATCCGGAGTCTGGAGGCGCGGCGATGAGGGCGCTGAGAAGGATGATGGGCGGCGCGAACGTCATGCGGTGCGTCGGCGTCGTGGCGATCGGGCTCGCCTGCCGGGAGGCGGCCGCACAGCGCGGCCTCCGCGACATCCCCGCGCCCGATCCCGCCGCGGAACTCGCGGCGATGGAGGTCGCCGAGGGCTACGAGGTGAATCTCTTCGCGGCCGATCCGCTCATCTCCAAGCCGCTGCAGATGCAGTTCGACACCCGCGGGAGGCTCTGGGTGTCGTCGTCGTCGGTCTACCCGCAGATCCGGCCGGGCGAGGTCGCCGACGACACGGTCACCGTGCTCGAGGACCGCGACGGCGACGGCCGCGCCGACGCGGCCACCACGTTCGCCGACGGCCTGCTCATGCCCACCGGCGTGCTGCCCGACGACAAGGGGGGGGCCTACGTCGCCAACAGCACGGAGCTGTTGCACCTCGCCGACACCGATGGCGACGGCCGCGCCGACCGCCGGCAGGTGGCGCTCTCCGGCTTCGGGGCCGAGGACACGCACCACATCATCCACACCTTCCGCCGCGGCCCCGACGCGCGGATCTACTTCAGCCAGTCGATCTACATCCACAGCCACGTCGAGACGCCGAAGGGCGTGCGTCGGCTCAACGGCGGCGGCATCTGGAGGTTTCGCCCGGAGGAGCCCGGCGGCCTGCCGGGCACCACGTTCGCGCTCGACGTCTTCGCCCGCGGCTGGGTCAACACCTGGGGCCACGCCTTCGACCGCTGGGGCCGGTCGCTCGCCACCGACGGGGCCGGGGGCGAGGGGCTCTACCACGCGTTCCCGGGCGCGGCGTACCAGGCGGCGGTGGGCGTGCCCCGGATCCTCCACGGCATGAATCCCGGGAGCCCGAAATACTGCGGCCTCGAGATCGTCGACGGCGGCCACCTGCCTCCCGACGCGCAGGGACTGGCGATCACGGCCGACTTCCGCGCCAACCGCGTCTGCCGGTTTCGCGTCGCGGAGCGGGGCGCGGGGTTCGCCAGCGAGAAGCTGACCGACCTGATCCACGGTCGGCGGGTGACGTTCCGGCCGATCGACGTGAAGATGGGGCCCGACGGCGCGATCTACATCGCCGACTGGTACAACCCGATCATCCAGCACGGCGAGGTAGACTTCCGCGACGACCGCCGCGACCGTACGCACGGGCGGATCTGGCGGGTGACGGCGAAGGGGCGGCCGCTCCTGCCCCGGATCGACTCCACCCGCTGCACGCCGGCCGAACTGCTCGGCCACCTGCAGGCCGCCGACGGCTACCGGCGCGACATGGCCCGGCGCGAACTCGTCGCCCGCGGCCGCGAGGCCGTGATGCCGCTCGTGCCCGCGTTCCTCGCCGCGGCCGACGCAGGCCGTGCCGATGCGGCGGGGGCCGACGCGATCCGGCTCGAGGCGCTCTGGCTCGCGCAGGCCTTCGACCGGGGCACGCCGGCCGACGTCGATCGCCCGCTCCTCACGGCGGTGCTCGCCGCGGCCGATCCGCGGGCGCGGGCCGCGGCCTGCCGGGTGGTCGCCGACTGGGCCGACCGGCTCGACGACCCGGCGGGCATGCTCGCGGCCGCCGTGGACGATCCCGCGCCGCCGGTGCGGCTCGAGGGGGTGCGGGCGCTGGCGAGCGTGGGGGGCAGGCGGGCGGCCGAGCTGGCCCTGCACGCGGTGGACCACGACCGCGACGACGCGCTCGACTACGCCGTCTGGCTCACGGCGCGGGAGCTGCGCGACGCGTGGCTGCCCGCCGTTCTCGCCGGCGGCGGCCCCGGCGGCACCTTCGACGACGGCGGCAGGCTCTCCCGGCTCGTCTTCGCGATCCGCGCCGCCGACGCCGCCCCCGCGATTCCATGGCTCGTGGGCCGGCTGCGCGCGGGGGACGTGAGCCCCGCCGACCGCCGCGCCGCGCTCGAGTGCATCGCCGCGCTCGGCGGGCCCGCCGAGCTGCGGATTGTATACGACGCCGCGATCGCGGCCGCGACGCCGCCGGCCGACGCGGCCGCGCTCCTCGAGCGGCTCGCCGACGCCCACGCCCGCCGGCGGGCGAAGCCGGCGGGGGACCTCGCCGCCGTCGGCGGGCTTCTCGCCGGGCCGCTCGCGCCGCAGGCGATTCTCCTGGCCGGCGCCTGGGAGGTGCCCCGTGCGGTGGCCCCGCTCGTGGCGATCGCCGAGGGAGGCGGGCCGCCCGACCGCAGGCATGCCGCGATCGCGGCGCTCGGGAGGATTCCCGGGGAGGCGTCGCGGCGGCCGCTCGAACGGCTCGCCACCGACGCCGACGAATCGATCGCGGCGGCGGCGGTGGCGGCGCTCGTGCCCGGCGGGCCGGAGGCGGCGGCGCGGCTCGCCGTGCCGCTCCTCGCGCGGGCGCGGGAGCAGGCTGTGCAGGGGGCCGTCTTCGGCGGCTTTCTCGCCGTCAAGGACGGGCCGCCGCGGCTCGCCGCGGCGATCGACGCCGCCCCGCAGCCGCTGCCCGCGGCGGTGGCCAGGCGCGGGCTCGAGGCGGTGGGATCGTCGGGGCGGCAGGAGCCCGCGCTGTCCCGGTCGCTCGAGCGGTCGCTCGCGCGGTCGGCCGGAGCGGCGCCCGACGGCGGCCGGGATGCTGCCGGCGCGGCTGCCGGGGCCACTGTGCAGCGGCACGCGATGAACGCGCGGGAGCTCGAGGCGTTCGTGGCGGCCGTCCGCGGCCCGGCCGACCCGAGGCGCGGCGAGGCGATCTACAAGCGGGAGAGCCTGCGGTGCACGGCGTGCCATCGCATCGGGGACCACGGGCCCCGCGTGGGCCCGAATCTCGCCGCGATCGGCGCCGCCAGCCAGCTCGACTACATCATCGACTCGCTCGTGCACCCGACGAAGAACGTGAAGGAGGGCTTCAACAGCGTCGTCGTGCTCACGGCCGCCGGCCGCGTCGTCACCGGGATCCCGATCGGCCGCGGCGACGTGGAGCTCGTGCTGCGGGACGCCAACGACAAGGAGGTAAGGATTCCCATCGCCGACGTGGAGGAGGAGTCGCCCGGCACGTCGCTCATGCCGGCGGGCCTCGTCGACACGCTCTCGCGGGAGGAGCTCGCCGACCTCGTCCGCTACCTCTCCGAACTCGGCCGGTAGCCCGTCGCTCCGGTCGGGGCGGGCCGGTGGCCCCGCGTCAGCCGGCGGCCTCGGTCGCGTAGCGGCGGCAGTGCTCGAGATAGGCCTTCTCGTGCGTCGCGAGCAGGTCCACCACGCTCGCCCAGAGCCACGACGGCGCGTCGAGCGTCTTCGAGCGGTGGCGACCGAGCTCCTCCTGCCAGGCCGCGCGGGTCGGCTCGTCCATCTGCCGCGCGTGGGCCTTGCCGACCACCGTCGCCAAGAACCGGGAGAGCCGCATCGCCTCGTCGCAGGTCAGGTCGGCGACGTCGAACTTCAGGTCCTGCGGGAGCAGTTCCCGCACGAACACCGGCCGGTCGAGCACCTTCGCGGCGAGCATGCGGTCGCCGAGCGCGGGCGAGAGGTGCCAGGCGCCCGCCACGACCCGCTCCCCGTGATCGGCCGGCATTTCGGCCGCGGCGTCGTGCGGCGCGAGCGGGGGCACCGCCTCCTTGACGTCGATGAGGCACAGCTCCCCCTTCTTCCCTCCGACCGACACGAGCACGGCGCAGCGGAGCAGTCCGAGCGAGCTGCACCCCTTCACCCAGTACGCCGCGTCGATGACCTCGATGTCGGCGTCGTCGGGCCGCGACTTGAGCGCCGTCACGAGCCGGTGGCCGGCGTCGGTCGCGAAGAGCGCGGTGATCGCCTCACGCTCGTCGTCGGCGAGCGGCCAGAACGTGCGCCCCAGCGGGATCACGGGCTTCGTGTCCTCGATCCGCTCGCGGGCGAGATCCTTCCACGTGCGCTTGAGCGCGACCTTCATCTCCTTCTGGACCACCTCGGGCCATGCGGCGTCGGCGTCGGCGACGGGCCCGAAGCTCTGCTCGTAGCCCTCGATGATCTGCTCCATCATCCGCGCGGTGGTCACGCCCGGCAGGTCGGAGCCGCGGGCGGCGCTGGCCATGGAGAGGCCGAGCCGGATGAGGTCGTGCGCCGGGTTGCCGACGACGGTCTGGTCGAGATCGCGGATCTGGATCCTGACGGTGCCCTTGGCGCTGGCGATCGGGCCGATGTTGCCGGCGTGGCAGTCGCCGCAGATCCAGATCGCCGGCCCGCGGGGCACCGCCTCGCCGGTGCTCCCCTCGAGCCACTCGTAGAAGTTCTTCGTGTTGCCACGCACGTAGGCGTGGGCGGAGCGGGCCATCTTCAGCTGCCGCCGGGCCTTGAGGGCCGCCGCCCGCTCGTCGGGCCCGGGCAGCGTCGCATCCTTCGTCGGCATGGGGGCGTGATCCGGGGAGAGGGGGCGTGGCCGCGCGGCCGGCGAGCCGGCCCCGTCACTATCGCACACTTTCCCCTGCCGTGGCCTTCGTTCCGGGCGGGGGGGTTTTTTCGCTGGCGTCGCCCGGCCGGCACCGCCGCATGGTACCCTCGCGCCACGAGCCTCGGCCGCCCGCGAGAGCCACGCCCATGACGTCGAGCCGGTCAACGATCCTCGCGGCATTGCGCGGCGCGCAGCGGAAGCCGACGCTGATCCTGCTCTGCTCGACCGTGCTGATGCTCGTCTGGAGGTATTACGGCACGCCCGAGGCGCTCGTCCCCCGATTCGCCGCCGCCGGGGGCGGCGACGGCCGCGCGGCCGGGGCGGCCGCCGGTTTCGCCGCCTGCTTTCTCCTCCTCGGCGTGCTGCCGGCGCTGCTCGTGCGGTTCGTCCTCGGCGAGCGGCTGGCGGACTACGGTCTGGGGCCCGGCGCGACGCGCGCCGCGTGGCTGAGCCTGGTGGCGGGCTGCCCGGTGTTCCTCGCGGCGTCCTGGTTCGCCTCGCGGGACGCCTCGATCCTCGAGAAGTTTCCGATCAATCCCCATGCCGATGCGTCGGCCGCGGCGTTCGCCCTCCACGCGGCGACGTATCTGCTCTTCTACGCGGGTTGGGAGTTCCACTTCCGCGGCTTCCTCCTCTTCGGGCTGCGGCCCGCGATCGGGGATGCGAACGCCGTGCTCGTGCAGGCCATGGCCTCGTCGCTCCTGCACATCGGCAGCCCGGCCTCGGAGACGTTCGGCGCGATCCTCGGCGGGCTCTTCTGGGGAGCGCTCGCGCTGCGGACGGGGTCGCTCCTCCCGGGCCTCGGCCAGCACTTCCTGCTGGGCATCGCCCTGGATGCCTTCATCTTCCTCGGCCGCGACGGCTGAGCCGCCCGGGAGCGGCGGCGCCGTCAGGGCGCCGGCAGCGGCGGAAGTTTCGCGCTCACCTGCACGGCGCGGTGGCGGGCGTCGTCGAAGGCGAAGTGGAGCCAGCGGCGGTCGCGGCTCACGAACCCGTCGGGATAGTTCATCGCCGCCTTCGGGCCGTCGACCGACTTAGCCTGGATGACCCGCTGATACGGCCAGGTCCGCATGCCGTCGAAGCTCACCCACAGCGCCATCGGGCTGCGGTGCCGGGGGTTCGGGTTGTGGAGGATGGCCACGGCGTCGCCGCCGAGGTGGTAGAGCGTCGCCTTGCTGCCGGGATTCGGAATCTCGGTGACGCTCGCCCAGGCCGGCCAGGTGCGGCCGCCGTCGGTGGACACCGCCTTGTAGAGCACGCCGCCGAGCCGGTCGGCGCGGAGGATCATCTCGATGCGGCCGTCGGCGAGCTCCACGAGGTCATTCTCCACCCAGCCGTGGTAGCCGTCGTCGGGCGTGAGGCGGATGTCGCCGTGCTCCGTCCACGTCTTCCCGCCGTCGGCCGACATGAGGACGCCGTTGCGCGGGTTGCTCACGTTGCGGAAGATCTCGCCGTGCCACGGCGAGGGCTCGTCGGGGATGATCGCCGCGTCGGCGGGGGCACCGAGATAGTGCTGGAAGGGCACGAGGATGCGGCCGTCGCGGAGGACGATGTGCTTGCGCATGAAGGTGAACCGGCCGAGCCGACCGGGCACGGGCACCGGCGCGGCCCAGGTGGCGCCGCCGTCGGTGCTGTCGACCATCCACGACCGCCAGTCGTTGCCCCAGGTGCGGGCGTGGGTGCTGAAGAAGAGCGTGGCCCGCCCGCCGAGCACCATCAGCTCGGTGGCTCCCTGGCCGCGGGTCGCGCCCGAGCGGGGCAGCCCCACGTCGAGCGGTTCGAGCGGCGACCAGGTCTTCCCCTCGTCGCGGCTGCGGGTGATGCCGATGTGGTTGTCGGGCGAGGGCTCGAAGTCGCCCCCGGCGAGCATCGTCAGCGCCCATGAGCCGTCGGGCATCTCGCGGAGCGTGGTGTCGCAGACCATGCGGTTGGGGGACGTGCCGTCGTAGGGGATGCTGCGGCGGTCCTCGGCGGCGTCCTGCGCCGCCTGCTCCGTCCAGCGGGGCAGAGGACGGATGGACCGCGGCCCGAGCTCCGGGTGGGGCGTGGCCAGCGCCTTGTCGACGAGGAGGCGCGGCGTGCCGCGGGTGACGAGCTGCCGCTGCCAGGTGAGGCCGGGGGTGGGCACGAGGCCGCGGTCGACGTCCTCCTCGGTGAACGTCGTCAGGAGCACCTCCGCGTCGGTGTGCCGATTCCAGTCGTAGAGCACGTGGATCGTGCCGTCGGGGGCCTGGAAGCCGTCGGGGTAGGAGACGCTCGCCCGGTCGTCGAGCAGGAGCCCGCGGCCCCAGGAGCGGCCGTCGTCGCGGGAGAGGAAGGCGGTGAGGTTCGAGCGGCGCGGGAGCCGCACGTCGATGGGCCCGTGCTTGACGAGCAGCAGGCTGCCGGAGGCGAGCCGCCGGAGGAAAAACCGGGCGCTCGGGTGCCGGATCGCAGAGGGCGCGGGGGCCGACCAGGTGCGGCCGGCATCGCGGGAGGTGCTCTCGGCGATGCCCTCCTTGGTGCGGGCGAGCATCCAGAGCGAGCCGTCCTTCCGCTCGACGATCGTGTGCTCGTCGAAGTCGGTCTGCGGGAAGGCCACGCCCCCGCGGCGGGTCCACGTCGCGCCCTCGTCGGTGGAGGCGTAGACGTTGGCCATGCGCATGGGATCGAGATCCCGGTGCGCGTCCTTGAACGTGTCGGCACCGGGGAAGTCACGGGCGCCGCTCCACGGGCCGATCCGGTCGCGGGTCCAGAGCGAGACGGGCAGGAGCCACTCGCCGCTCGCGAGGACGGTGGGCTTGTTGAGCGTGCAGCCGTCGGCGAAGCGGACGGGGGGAGTCCAGCGGGGCTCGGCGGCGTCGGGATCGTCGCAGCGGGTGTACCAGTCCCCACCGCGGCCGTCGAAATACCCGAGGCTCTGGTCGAAGAAACACCAGAGGCGGCCGCGCGGATCGGTCCAGAGGTTGCCGACGAGCGTGCGGCGGTTGGGCATGCCGGGCGGGTCGGTGGGATCGATCACGAGCCGGGGCTTCGACCATGACTTCCCGCCGTCGGCGCTCGAGGCGAGCATGAGAAAGCCGTTTGGGTTGTCGCCGTTGCCGATCCAGGCGGCCCAGAGGCGGCCCTTCGGCGTGCGGTCGATGCCGAGCACCATGTTGCCGGGGCGGCGGGCGGCGTCGTATTCCGGCCCGGGGGCGGTGATGAGCGCGGGGGGCTCGAGCGCGAGGTCGAGCACGCCCTGATCGACGGCGACGGCGGGCGAGGCGGCGCCGAACAGGAAGGCGAGCACGACGCCGAGGATGGCGGCGGCGGTGATGGCGGTCGTGACGACCGGGCGGGGAACGCGGCGGAGGGGCATGATGCCGTGAAACTACCCGCACCGCCGGCCCGCCGCCAACCGCGTCGGGTACGATACGGGGGGGCCATGCCTCCGGGTACCGGGATCTTCAGGGCACCACCATGCACCGTCGCCATGCCCTCGTCTCCATCGCCGGCTCCGTGACCGGCCTGGTCACTGGCTCCATCGCCGGCTCCATTGCCGGCTCCATCGCCGGCTCCATTTCCGGCTCCATTTCCACCGGCGCCCAAGCCCAGGAGCCGATCGGGCGGATCGACCGGCTCGCGATCGGCAACTACGGCATGAAGTCGCTGCCGCTCGAGGAGGCGATCCGCCAGGTCGCGGCGATCGGGTTCGGGGCCTTCGAGTGCTGCGCGATCCCGGAGTGGGACAGCGCCGCCGCCCGCATGCCCGCCGACCGCCGCCGCGCCGCGGCCGCGCTGCTCGCCGACAGCGGCCTGCGGCTCGCGGCCGTGATGGAGAACCTGCCTCCCGAGGCCGACGACGCGAAGCACCGGGCGACGCTCGCGCGGCTCGGCGACGCCGTCGACCTCGCGCGCGACCTCGCCCCGGGCCGCCCGCCCCTCGTGCAGACGGTGCTCGGCGGGGGGGCGTGGGACGATGTGAAGGGGATGTTTCGCGACCGGGTCGGCGCGTGGGCCGAACTGGCCCGCGAGCGGTCCGCCACGGTCGCCATCAAGCCGCACCGGTTCGGCGCGATGTCGACGCCGGCGCAGGCGGCCTGGCTCATCGGGCAGCTCGGCGATCCCGCCGCGCTGCGGATCGTCTACGACTGGAGCCACTACGCCTTCCGCGATCTCACCGTCGAGCAGACGGTCCGCGACGCCCGCGGCCTCGTGGCCTACGTGGCCGTCAAGGACGCGGTGCGGAACGGCGACAAGGTGTCGTTCGCGCTGCCCGGCTCGACGGCGCCGGTGCACGGAGAGACGCCCGGCGTGGGGGCGGGGAACGGTGGCGTCGACCACGCGGCGATCCGCCGGGCCCTCGATGCGGCCGGGTTCGTCGGCGACTACTGCTGCGAGGTGAGCGGGCAGGTCTCCCAGCAGCCCGGCTACGACCCGCTCGCCGCGGCGCGGGCCTGCCAGCGGAATCTCGCCGCGCTGTTCCGCTGAACGGGAAGCGGCTCGCTGGACGCGGGAGGCGCGCCGGCGCCACTCCGTGAGGCGGCCGCCGCGACCGCGGCGAGCACCGGCGCGGCCCGGCCTCGGGCGCCCGCGACGATCGCCCGGCCGATCCAGGGATCGAACGGCGCGGCGGCCGCCGCCTTGGCGAGCACGTCGCCCGCGGCAGGGCCGTCGCGCATGGCGGCGGCGACCGTCGCCGCCAGCCGCACGAACGGATCGGCGTCGTCCACGAGCCGATCGGCGATCTCGACGGCGAGCGCGGCCACGCGCGCGGTGGTGCCGCCCGTCGGATCGCCCTCCGCCGGATGGTCGTCGGCGGCCCCCTCCGGCCAGGTCGCGGCGATCCGCGCGGCGGCCTCGCGCACCGCCGCATGGGGCGACGCCGCCGCGCGGCGCACGTCGTCGTCGCGGAGACGGTCGAGACCGTGGAGCGTCCACAGGGCGTGAACGGCAGGAATCGCGGTGGCGTCGGTGTCGAGCACGCGGCGCACCGCCGTCTCGGTGTCGGCGAAGCGGCCTTCGACGAGGAGCCGCTGCGCCGTGCTCCGCCGCCAGCCGTTCGGGTCGGAGAAGAGGGCGACGGCCGCCGCCGCCGTGGCGGGGGGCGTCCAGGGACGCGTCGTGAGATCGCTCCGTCGGATCCTCCAGATCCGCCCCGCGCGGTCGCCGGCGCGGAGGTCGAGCGTGGCGGCGAGGCCGTGGGGCATGGAGTCGGGATGCTCGACGGTGCCGCGGCACATGTCGACCACCCAGAGGCTGCCGTCGGGGCCGGTGGCCGTGAACACGGGTCGAAACCATTCGGCATGGGAGGCAAGGATGTCGACGCCCTCGGGCTCCACCCTCCGGCTCGTGAACCCCGCGCCGCGCCGCTCGATCCGCCGGCGGGTGACGAGATGCGACACCGGCTCGCAGACGAAGGCGTCACCGCAGGAGTCGGGGCCGAGCAGGTCGCCGCGAAACACCGTCAGACCGCAGGCGGAGGTGTGGGTGCCCGTGTGGGAGGCGGCGGTGGCCCGCGTCGCGGCGATCGGGAAGACGCGGCTCGCGGCCCCCGACGGGGCGGCGTCCTCGAAGCCGTTGCCGGGATCGACGAGCGTCTTGCGGGCGAGCAGGGGGGCGGGGAGACGGATGGCGATCAGCGGATTGCGCTTGCTCGTCGTGAACCGGTGGCCGAGGTCGTCGAAGGCGTTGCCGAACTGGCCGAAGCCCGTCGCGGCCGCGATCGTGCCGCGGGCCAGGTCGATCCGCAGGTCGCGGCGGGCGATCGACACGCCC
>Ga0209189_1001407_pt1 | contig 18045 bp, 20 predicted proteins | sample C_130820_EF_Meta_FD_187308 | JGI IMG/M metagenome (GOLD analysis project Ga0209189, IMG submission 187308) | Freshwater microbial communities from Lake Croche, Canada to study carbon cycling - C_130820_EF_MetaG (SPAdes) (version 3) | ecosystem: Environmental > Aquatic > Freshwater > Lake... | reverse complement strand
TAGTTTTACTTCTATAGAATCAGCAGTTCAAAATGCAGTTGAATTTTGTAAGAAGGAATTAAAAGATTTAAAATATGAATTACCAATTAAAAATTTAATAACAATAATTGATATAGTTTATAGTGTTATTATAGTAATAATACTTTTAATTGCAATTTATGTATTAAAGAAAACTGTTTTTGTTAATTTAAAAACAAATTAATCACTATCCGAATCTTCTGCTAAAACTAAATCCTTATTATTTTTTAAACATTCTCTCTCATCCTTATTTAACCACACATCGTCATTAATAGAAATATTTAATAGCTCTCTAATTTGATACGCAACAATATATGGACACTTTATATCGGAATTATTAAATAATTTATTATTATTGTAATAATCCCATTTATCTTGAATTATTTCTAATTTTTCTATATAATGCAAAAATAAATATTGATTATATCTTAATTTTAAATTGGGTGTAATTTTATCAGTAAATTTATCTAAATTATTTTCACAATTAGAATAATTCATACCAGTTTCAATATTCTGAATAAAATTAGCAATAAAAATAATTTCAGTTATACTATCTTTTAATTTTTTATAATTCATATTATCACTCAAGAAGAATATTATACAAGTTATAAATATTATTGGTGCTATTAATAGTAAGAAGTTAATTAAAGTTATAGGCATTAAATAAATACTATTTCTATTTATTCAATGATAGTTTCAATTTTTTATAATGATAGCAATTTTTTTATATATGCTCTTTTATTACTAATTGCATTTCTATCTCCTTTAGTTAATTTTATAGCATATATGTTATCCCAAACATTATTATCCAAAATAAATTTAATTGTTGCTTCAGAATTCCAATTAAATAATGTTTGAATCTTATACATACTTTCAGATGCATCTTTTAATAAAATATTATATTTATTACCTGTTTTGAATAAATAATGAAATATAGCATGTTGCATCAAATATGTATTTTCTTCATAACCTAAAGTATTAATTAAATTAATTTTACTTGGGATTAGAACATTTTGTTTATACTCTAAAAAACCCATTTCAAATGCTTTATCAAATTCCTTATATAAATCAGTAATTATTTTACTACCTTTAGGAGCCATCATAAACCAATTATCAATATGAGGTTGAGTTTTATCTACTGTTTGTTCTTTATATTCATAAAAACAAGCATCATATTTATTTTTAATCATTTCAATATATATGTCATTTAAAAATTCTCCATCTGAAATTAAAATAGATGCATCTAACCAACATCCTCCATTATTTTGAAGTAAATGAACTCTTAAAAAATCAGAAAATCTAGTAGAATCAATTGTTCCAGAAGCATATTTTCCAATAAATTCTTGTTCTACATAATCGTGAATATTCTTTTTATCAATCATAATAATTTTCCAACCTTTTAATTTTTTCTTCCAATTATTCATATGGGCTTGTATTATTTTATTTTCTTGATAATTATCCCAAAAAGCATAAATAGTTTTTGGTAATATATAATCATTACTAAAATCTTCTATTGTATTTTTAAATTTTTTCCTAAATAGATAAATTATAAATAATAATATCAATAAAATAATTAAATAATCTTGTATCATTAATATAATTAAACTTAGGAAATATTTATAAGTTTAATTATAAAATTTAATATCTTTTAATTCTATTTTTTTACATTTTTTAAGAAGCTGTAATTGTTTTTTTCTTTCTATATTTCTTTCAAATTTTAAATTATAAAAATCTTTTATTGTATGAACCACTGGTTCTGAATCAAATAAATTAAGATCTTTATATTTTGGATTAAAGGGGCCTGAAAAAAATGGTTTCTTATCCATAATAATATATTTAGATAATATATTTTTTAATGACTTTCGTATACTTTTAATACCCTAGCTGAAGGGTCAATATACTCAGTAATCTCTTTTCCATCGGATCCCCATTTTGGTTGCCAATAATGAGGAATTACCCTTTGATTTTTTTCATCAAAATAAGCACAAAAAAGTTTTCTATAATAATATGCTTCTTTAGTTGTTGGAGTATGATAAGGATATTTTTCAGGTGCATTTTTCAATTCATCGTCTGTTACCAAATTTTCTACATATTCTTGAATAATTTGAAACCAAGATTTTTCTTTTCCACTTACTCCATCCGAGAAAGCTTCTTTCTTCCTCCATAAAACTTCATCTGGAATAATTTTACTATCAACAAAAGCTTCTCTTAACCACCACTTTTCCATTTTCTTATAAGTTGGAAGTCTCCACTCTGCGGGAATTTTCCAATATGCTTCTATAAATTCTGGGTCTAATAATGGAACTCTCCCTTCTAATCCCCATCTTGCTAAACATCTATCTCCTCTTTTACTATCAAAATAATGAATTTTATCTACATATTCTAATGCAGTTTCATGAAGAGCTTCTGCAGATGGTGCAGACCAATTAAACATATAAGATGAACAAACTTCATCGGGACCTTCTCCAACTCCAACAACTTTAATATCAGTTTTTGTTCCAATATATTTTGAAATTAAATATTGTCCTACCGATGCACGAACAGTAGTAGTATCCCAACTTTCAATTGTATAAATCACATCCGGAATAACAGATAATGCTTCCTCTGGTGTAAATAATACTTCAGTGTGAATAGAATTAATATGCTTTGCAACCTTCCTTGCATAGATTAAATCAGTTCCTTCACTCATTCCACAACAAAATGTGCGAATAGGAAATTTAGATAATGAAGCAGCAATACCTGCGACTAAACTAGAATCAACCCCACCTGACAAAAGAAATCCAATTTCTCTATCTGATACTAATCTTCTCTTAACAGCTTCAATTATAGTATCTCTAATTGATTTAGTTATTACTGAACTATCATCAAAAATAGCAATAGTATTATAAACCCAATTAAATGAATAACTGAAGATATCTGAGATTTGTCCAGTGTGATAATCAAAAGAATAGGTAATTAAATTACCTGGAGGAAATTCTTTAACTTCACCATAAGAATAATTAATTGTCCCCTTCACTTCAGATGAAAATAACATCGTATTATTACTATTACTTACAGGATGATAATAAAGAGGGCGAATACCAATTTGATCTCTTCCAGCTATTAACTTTTTTAAAATCATCATTTCATCAAATTCATACAATAGAAAAGCAAATTCACCTTTGATAGTATGCTCAAATAGTTTCAAAAACTCTTCTGGTTCCATAATAGAATAAAGTTCAGGGATAGTCATACAATCACTATTTTTAGTTAATTTCAAATCAAATTGTTCAATTAATTCTTTAAAGTTATAAATTTCACCATTGCAAATAAAAACAATAGTTCTATTAGGTTGTCTGATCACAAAAGGTTGATCACTTGTAACCGATGGATCAATAATAGATAAACGATGGTGTCCAATCCATACTTCTTTAGGCCCTTTAGGATTGTAAGGTTTATAAATTTTTAAACAAGAATGTTCTGGTCCTCTCTTTTCAAGTTCCATAAAGTCCTGAAATAGTTTTTTTGATATCTCTTGATTAAATCTTATATTAGATAATTTAAGAAAACTCCAAATGCCACACATTAGTTATAATATATATTTAATAAATTTTCTTTATTGCATTTTTTTTCATATAAAAGAATATTTATTAATAATTTAATGAGTACATTTGGTAATATATTTAAAATTACAACTTTTGGTGAATCCCATAGCAAAGCAGTAGGAGTTGTAGTTGATAATTTTCCTTCTAATTTTGCTATTGATTTTGACGCAATTCAAACCCAATTAAACCGAAGAAAACCTGGTCAATCTGATATCACAACTCCTAGAAGTGAATCAGATACTTTTACTGTTTTATCTGGAACTGAAAATGGTAAAAGTTTAGGCAGTCCTATTTGTTTTATGGTTCCTAATCAAGATACCAAACCCGAAGATTATAAACAACATGAATTAATTCCTAGACCCTCTCATGCGGATTTTACCTATTTATGGAAATATGGAATTCACGCTGCATCTGGTGGTGGAAGGTCGTCAGCTAGAGAAACAATTGGAAGAGTCATAGGAGGAGCATTAGCAGAACAAATTTTAAAATTACATAAGGTAGAAATTATAGCTTATGTAAGCCAAATTGGAAATATTAAATTAAATAATATAAATACTAAAACTATTTCAAGAAATATTGTTGACAAATTTAAAACTAGATGTCCAGATGAAAATATAAATCAACAAATGGAAGAACATATATTATATTTAAAAAATAAAGGGGATTCGGTTGGTGGAAAAGTTTCTTGTGTTATTAGAAATTGTCCTAGAGGATTAGGAGAACCTGTATTTAATAAATTAGAAGCAGAATTAGCAAGAGCAATGTTATCTATTCCTGCAACTAAAGGTTTTGAAATTGGGAGCGGATTTAAATGTGTTGAAATGAATGGTTCAAATCATAATGACCCCTGGTTATTTGATAATGCTGATTTTTATACCGAAACTAATAATAACGGTGGAGTCATTGGTGGTATTTCAAATGGAGAAGATATTTATTTTTCTGTAGCTTTTAAACCACCTGCCACAATTTTAATGGACCAAAAAACATCTAATTTAAGTGGTGATGAAATTATTCTCAAGGCTAAAGGTAGACACGACCCTTGTGTGGTTCCTAGAGCTATACCAATTGTTGAATCAATGGCTGCACTAGTTTTATTGGATTTATTATATAGTCAAGTAAGTAAAACTAATTATTCATCTTCGGTATCTTCATCGGATTCTGGTAATGGTGGTAATTGATTTTTTTTAATTTCTTTAGTATTATTATTTTTTTTTATTTCTTTTTGAATATCAATTTGAATTACTCTTAGTGGTTGGTATTTAAATCTATTATCTTTTCTAGTACAACAACAAAACATTATTAATATATATTATAAAAAACATTTAAAGATATATCGTTTATATATATTAAGTTAAAGATGAGTTAAAAAATAATAAACCGGATTGGCAGATCAGTTTATGCAACGGACTTAAACCCCGTGAAGGTGGGTGCGACTCCCACATCTGGTATAACAGAGTTCCTTATAAGTCGTAAGACGATAACTTAGATTTTTTTATAATCCTATTCAATTAGGTATATAAAAAGATGTTATTTTATTTAATAAATGGATTTTAACAAAAAACTTAAATATTTTCAAAATATTCAAAAAGAGGTTCAAGAAAAATGGACTCACCAAAACGATGTTAATGCAGATGCTACTAAACCAAAATATTTCGTAACTTTTCCTTATCCTTACATGAACGGTAGATTGCATTTGGGACACGCATTTACAATTACTAAAGCAGAATTTACAGCAAGATTTAAGAAACTTCAAGGCTATAATGTTCTTTTCCCTTTTGCATTTCATTGTACAGGTATGCCAATTCAGGCTGCTGCTAACAAACTGAAACTAGAATTAACTGATCCTAATTATCAAGTCAAAGAAATTATTAGTACTAGCACTAAGTATAAAATATCTTCTAAAGTAGCATCAAAATCAGAAGGAATAAGTCAAAAGGAAATTATGATTAAAAACGGAATTCCAGAAGAAGAAGTAGAAAAGTTTACTGACCCTAAATATTGGCTTACTTATTTCCCACCTCTAGGAAAAAAAGACCTTCAACTCTTTGGTTTGAATGTTGATTGGAGAAGGTCTTTTATTACAACCAATGCTAACCCCCATTATGATTCTTTTGTTAGATGGCAATTTAATAAATTGAAGAAAGCAGATAAAATAGACTTTGGAAAGAGACCAACTATTTATTCTTTAACTGACGGACAAGTATGTGCAGACCACGATAGGTCAAGTGGAGAAGGAGTGCAACCAAAAGAAGTGATATTAAATAAAATCAAAGTATCAGATAATACTTATTTTATTAATTATCTTGAATATGAAGTAAATAGTAATAGTACATACGGAATTTATAAAATGAAAAACAATGAAACTTTTATATGTACTGAAAGAATTATGAAAAATATGATGATGCAAAATATGACAGAAACTTACGGTCGTTATAATTGTATTGGTACCATTCAAGGTCTAGATATTAAAATATCATCAGATATTCAGACTATAACTTATTGGGAACCAGAATCAACTGTTATCTCTCGTTCTGGTGATGAATGTGTTGTAGCTCAAATTGACCAATGGTATATTAAATATGGAGAAGAAAAATGGAAACAGGCGGTTGAATGTTTTATTAAATCACCAAATTTTAAAACCAACTGCCCAGAAGATTTTGAAAAAGCATTAAATTGGTTGCACGAATGGGCTTGTACTAGAAGCTTTGGATTAGGGACTAATTTACCTTGGGACCAAACTGATACAAGTTTCAGTTTAGCTGGATCAATTTTTAACGAAGTTAAAAATAATCCGGATTCACAATTTGTAATTGAAAGTTTGTCTGATTCAACTATTTATATGGCTTTTTATACAGTGGCACATTTGGTTGATTTTGAAATGACGGAACAAGATTGGGATTATGTCTTCCTACAAGAATTTACAAATTATGATTCTCCACATATTGCTACACTGAACCTAATGAAAGAAGAATTCAATTATTGGTATCCACTTGACCTTAGGGTCAGTGGAAAGGACCTAATTCAGAATCATTTAATTATGTCTCTGTATAATCATTCTGCAATTTGGAATAATCAAGTAAATAGAATGCCACAAAGTTTTTATTGTAACGGACATATTATGGTTGATAATGAAAAGATGTCTAAAAGTAAGGGTAATTTTATTGTTCTTAAAGAAGCGATTGAAACTTGGGGAGCAGATGCAGTTAGATTTGGTCTAGCAATGTCGGGTGATATTCTAGATGATGCTAATTTTAAGAGAGTTTATGCAGAAGAAGCTATTGGTCATTTATTTGAAGAAGATGAATTTATTAAAGAAAATACAATGTATGAAAATTTGAGAGAAAGCGAATATATTTTTGCTGACCAAGTCTTTAATGAAAAGATTTCGCAATGTATTCTAGAAACTGAGAAAGCTTATAACAATTTAAGATTTAGAGATGTTATTATTTTTGGTTTCTTTGAAATGAGAACTGCAAGGAATTATTATAGAGATATGTGCAGAAAACAAAAAGTTCTAATGCACAAAAATCTGGTAGAGAGATATATTGATTCTTTACTAATTATGCTTTATCCAATCTGTCCTCACTATTGCGAATATATTAGTAAAAAGGAATTGAAATGGCCTTCACAAGAACCCATTAATCAAATCATTTTAGAAATGGATTCTTATATGTCAAGAAAGATTCACGACTTTAGAAAGATTGTTACTAAAAATAAATATAAAGCAGCTATTATCACTGTATCAACTGAATGGCCGGAATGGCAAAAAACTTGTTTAGATAAACTAAGGTCTTTTACAACTTATCCAAATGATATTAAAAATATAATGTTAGACTTTATTAAATCAGACCCTATACTAAAACCAAAGATTACTAAACTAATGTCAGTTATAACCTTTGCTATTGAAAATAATTCAGATATGAAAATTAAATTTGATGAAGTTCAACTATGGAAGGATAATCTGAATTATGTATGTAAAACTTTAGAATTAGATTATATATTGATAACAAGTGTACATTCTAATGATAATATTAGTCCATTGAATCCAATAATATCAGGAGCAGTAGTAAATTTATAAATTAAATAAATTAATATTTTTTAGCTAAAATGTTTGTTTTTTGCTTCATTTTTATATTGTTTTGCTCTTGTCATAGCAGCATAAACACCCCTAATTCTATTAATTTGCAGACATTCTTTGATTTGGTCAGGATGCATAAATCTACAAATTTTATCTTTGTGATACTTACAATAAGCACCATTAATACAAAGAGAGTCCTTATCATTAACATAAGGAATTATTACCTCTTCCCGCCTATCATAATCGTGCTTGTCATAATCACGCCTGTCATAATCCTGTCTGTCATAATCCAGCTTGTTATAATCACGTCTGTCATAATCACGCCTGTCATAATTCAGCTTGTCATAATTCCGTCTGTCATAATCCAGCTTGTCATAATTCCGTCTGTCATAATCCCGTCTGTCATAATCCCGTCTGTCATAATCCCGCCTGTCATAATTCCGTCTGTCATAATCACGCTCTCTGCTTCTTGACCTATCTCTTCGAGGTGATATGTATGTAGACCTAGTATGTAAAGGTGGTTCATAATCATTTACACCAGGTGAGTAAGAAGGAAGTGGTAAAAGTGAAATAAACGGTCTAGACTCTGTAAGAGGAATTTTTCTTTTATCTACAAAAAAAGTATCTTTAGAGTCCGGATGTTTTAGTTCACATATTTTACCATTACCAATACAATCTTTTCCATTCAAGCAATCCTTATTCCATACATATAAAAGACTACCTGGATGTTTCATTAGGCATGCGTGCTTTTTAAATGGACAACCTATGCCTTTAGGGCAATTAATAGGCTCATTTGAGTTAATAGCTTTATTAATAAGTTCGTTAATATTTAACATAATCATATTCTTATTAATAAATATGATTAATATTCAATTTTTTTATTATCTAATATATTATAATGGAGGATACTCTAGAAAGTGTTAAAAAAGAAATTCAGAGTGTTATTAATAAATTAAAATATTTAGAAACTCCCGAGTTTGTCAAATTATATGGTGCGGAACAAAGAGATAAAAGTAGAAAAAATGTATCAGACTTGTTTAAAGATTTATTATATAAAAAAGAAATGTTAGAAATACAAGAAAAAAATAGATAAAGAAGATGAAATATTTTTTTAAATCATCTTATTTATATCAGAATAATTTGATATGACCCATCTTGAATTAACAAATCCCCTTTCATTTTATCAATATTAGTTTCAAATGTTAAAGTATAATCACCTATATTATCATTTGTAATTTTATTTTTCTCAACATATTCTTGAATATCAATTTTCAAGTTAGTTCTAGTCACTTCACATCTCTTGCAGTATTTAACATTTCTATTTATACCAAACCAAGAGGTAGCTCCTGCAAAATGAATAGATCTGTTTAATAATGTATTTTTGGGACACAAATAAGCAAAAATAGAAACAGATTGTCTTGGAATAGGTATATCAATTAATTCAATAAATGCAGTTAATGGAACTTCAGGAGTAGGTTGAATTATGTCATAACGATAAGGATACTTGTTAAATTGCAAAGTATCTTTCAATTTCAAAAATTCTAAATGGGAATTTTGCCATCCATATTTATAAATTTCCCAATCAGTATTATAAACATATTTTTTAAAGAAAGGTGCAAAAGTAGCTTCATAATTAACTTTTAGAATTTTATCAGGATAAATAGAATCCTTAAAATTATTAGTATTATTATGCAACCAAGTATAAAAATGTCTATCCATATTAGAATGGTGTAACCAAAAAATTGGGTCAAATGCAGCGACACTGACATCACTCATATTACCAGTGTCTCCGCCAATAATATCATGAAGTTGATTGTGAGGAGTTTCTAAAGGAACATAATCAACCACGATATTAGATGGTTTGTGAGTTACTGGTACTGAACTAAATCTTTCATAATTAGTTGCATATAAAGTATTATTTAATTGTTTTTTGATTGTTCTCAATTGCATTCTTTCATTAGGAGTTCTAGGGGATAAAAATCCAGTTCTAGTAGTTTTTGTTTTAACTCCATTTACATAATAATAAGCACCAGCTAAAGGATTTTCAATAGTTATTTGTCGCTTATTATAAAAAATAGTTATTTCTGGATCATTCATAAAAGTAAAATCAACAGAAAAATCAGTTAAATCAATATAAGGTAAAGTAATATAACTTTCATTGGTTGATTTATTATATTTGTTCAACAATAATTCAAATTGATAAATATAAGGAGTATGCCAAGCAATAAAACTATAAACACTGTGTTTGCAATAGAAAGGTTCTCCAGTTTCTCCTAAAATGGTAACAATTTCAGGATCAGTAGGACACAACACTCCTTTATCATTGGGTTTAAAGGTGTTTCCGTGAATGCCGCAAATTCTAGGCCAGTCATGAGAGTCAATGAGATTTCTAAGAGCCATTACAAAAACACCAAATCTCTCAGGGTGATTATTTTTAAGATCAATAATATTTAATCTTTTATTCATTGTAATAATATATATTTTATTCTTTAATTTACTTAAAAATAAAATTATAATTATATTATATAATGTCTCACTCTCAAATAGATATCGACAAAGTTAAAGACAACCTCAACCGAATGATTAGTTTTAATCAAGATTTATTAAGTAATGTAAATTATAAAATTGAAAATGCTTTTGCACTCCTTTCTCAAACTGACAATAGTGATTTAGGAGTTGAACTTGGAATAGATTTGGTAAGTGAATCTTTTTATGAATTAGCTTCAGCTATTGCAGGACCAGTAGGAGCAATTTCTGCTAGTTTTCTTACTGCATTAGTTTGTAATTATAAAACTGCTAAACCAGTATCTTTAAATGAGACATTCTCAAGTCTTTTAATTCGTATTCAAAAAACTATTCTTCAAACCAATCAAGATTTATCTATTTATTATCAAGACCCTGTCACTTATTGGGATATAACTTTATCTGGTTCATATACAACCCCTTTTGGAACTTTTACTGCATCTGGTAAAGTTGGTGATTTATCAACTATTACCTTTCCTAACAAAGATGACCCATCATATTATAATATTCTAAATGCTTGCTTGAAAGGAATGGACCAAGGTGTTTGGGCAACTTTATTAAAACGTTTTGTAATTACTTATTTTGAAGAAGATAACCCAACACTATGGTATTTACCTTTTGATCCAAATGGTTATGACAATGGCTTTATTCCAGTTCATAAATCATTTTATGATACTTGGACTTATCAAGAATCTACTGATTGTTATGGTAATGTTAGTAAATATTATATCGAACAACAATATAACATTGGGAGTGGTGCCAGTGCTTTTAGTAGTGGACGTTTAAGTGATTCTGCTTGTGATTATCTTTTCGTAAATTATGCAAGTGATATTGCAAATCCCGATGGTCTTTTCCAAAGAGATTTTGTTTTTACTAATTTAGGAATCCCTAAAGCTACTCATCATATTCACAATACTGCAGCACTACACGGAACTACGATGACTACAAGGGAAGTATCATCTAGTAGATTATCATCTTATTTTAATAAACCTATATGGATGTCTTTATTATGCAAAAGAAGAAGAAATATTACTAAAAAAATATAAATTAAAAACCGTAATAGTCACCAAAACATTCATTGCTACAAAATGAAAAGGCATTATTCTTTTTAATATAAGCACCACACTTATTTAAACAAGGATATTTATTTAATCGTTGCTTAAGAAGTATTTTTATAAGGAATCGTTTAATGATAGGATTTATTAAAGACATACTAATCTAATATAGATGTATTAGATTAATATTTCAACTTTTTATTGAGCCTTGCTTACTAATCAACCTCCAGTAACTCATCATTAATCCTATGGAAAGCTACAGAACTACTTTCTAATTTTTTTTTGATATTATGTATGATACAATCAAAGTCTATCTTAATACATTCTATAGTTACTATAGTCATAATAAATTCTGTAATTACATATTTTATATCTTTGAATGGATTATATTTTTCTTCAAGATATTTTTCATATGCATCTACAGTAAAAATAATTTCATTCATTTCATTACCTAACATAATTTTTTTAATTTTTAAAGGGAATTTAACTTGAGATTCAGCTGTTAAATTATACTCTTTAGTTTTCTTACATAAATGAGTTTTAACACTATTAACAATAAAAATATCATCGCTATCTTGATATTCAGTTAAATCATTATCTGATTTAATTAAATACTCTCTATATCCAAATGTAAACTTATTATTTTTATCAATTTTCAAACTGTAAAGATATATTTCAAATACACTTTTATCATAATAATTAAGAAAATCAATTTTCCATTCTTTCCCTTTGATAGAAACTTTTCCTTTAACAACATCATTTTCTACATAAAATTCAATCTCATTTTTTTTAGGATAACTCAAAAAATTAATACTATTATGTTCAATTAATCCTTCAAAATCTCCAATGTTAAATTCATCATCCTTATCTCCACAAACAAAGTAAGGAGGAACTGAACCATAATCATCTATATTGGTATGTAAATGTAGTAGTACATTTCCATTAAAAATCATCTTATTTTCATTTCTATAAACCCCTCCAAAATTTATAACATCACCTCTTTTCATAAATGATTTAGGGTTAAATGTTTTACTGTATTTTTTATTTGGAAAAAGAGTGTTTTTATAATTATAAATTTCTTCATTAGGACTAAATTCAAAAATAGGCCCTGGATTTTTAATATGACATATAGCATCATAAATCCATTTTTCATTATCGTACATTACTGGTTTAGACATTATAGATAAGTTAATTTATATTAGAAGTGAAAAAGTCAACTTTTTTACAAGTTATACATTAAGTCTATAATAAATCTTTAAAAATTTTGAAATATCTTACTATTAGTAATGAACCATTCCACTGGTACTTATTTAAGAGCCAAGATAAATATGGTAATAGCTGCTATAGTTATCATTGGTGCTTTAAATTGGGGCACAACTGCTTTCGGTTATAATTTAGTTGAAATGTTAAACAATACTATAAACAGATCTCTTGGTTATCAATCTAATTTTGATAAAATAATTTATATTATAGTAGCTTTAGCTGCTGTAAAAATGATGTTCAATAGAAATACTTGGTTACCTTTCTTAGGTTTCTCTGCTTTCCCATCTCAATCATTTGTTCCAAATAAAAAAAATTCAATGGGTGATACCATAATTAAAGTTAATGTAAAACCTAATACTCGTATTGCTTATTGGGCTGCATTACCTAAACAAACTCAAGAAACTCCTTATGTAGATGATGCTTATGGTAAATTTGAAAATTCTGGTGTAGTTATGTCTGATAATAACGGTGTTGCTGAATTATTAATTTTACCAGGTTCTGAATATAGAATTCCTTCTGGTAGAGTAATAGATAGACATATCCATTATCGTGAATTAGATTTACCCGCTGGAATGATGGGTAGAATTGAAACAGTTTATTATTAAATCTGATTTAAAAATTATATTTTCTAATAAACTATAAATGGATTCATATTTGGATAAAGTATTAGAATATATTGAATATGATTTTCAAGATAAATTTCAAAATCTAAACAAAACTGTAAAAAAATATACTTATTTTTTACCAACTCACAAATTACCTTATTCAATTACTAAAGAAAAGAAACATTTATATGCTAATGATTATGAACATATATATCCAATGAAAGAATTATTAGAATCCATTAGATTTAAGTATCCAAAATATTTTGTTAGTTTTAATGAAGATAAATCAGAAATTGTAATTGACTTTAGTTTTCAATAAGAGAATTAGAATAAATAATACTACATAACTTGGTTACATCAAAAACTATTTTATCTTTCAATAATTCATTTTCTATATCTATAGGATTATTTAGCAAACTTATAAATTTTAAGTTTTCTAATTTATTATAACTTTTTGGAACAAATTTTATTTTATTATAGTTAAAAAACAATACTTTTATATTTTCTAACTTACCAATTTCTTTTGGAAGATAGATTAATTGATTTTTATCTAGTCTTAAATCTTCTAAATTCTTCATTTTATTTATTTTTTTTGGTAGTATTTTAATATTATTACTACATAGTTCTAGTTTTTTTAATTTTATTAAATTAGTAATACTATTTGGTACTGAAGCTAATTCATTATTTACTAAAACTAACTTTTCTAAATTTAATAATGCTCCTATATTTTTTGACATTTGAGATATTTTATTATTGAAAAGAATAAGCACTTTTAAGTTTTCTAATTCAGATATATTAGCCGAAATAACCTTAATATTATTACATGATAAGGATAGTTTTTTTAAACTTTTAATTATAGGTATCTCAACAAATTTGTTATAATCTAATATTAATGTTTCTAGATTTAAATTATTAGATATACTAGATAATTCATTATTGGAACATATTAAAGTTTTTAGATTAATTAAATAAATAAGATCATTAGGTAAATATTTTAAATTCATATTACTGCAATCAAGCTCTATAATATCTAGATAATTAGCTAATAGAAAAATATCTTCAAATGCTTCCACATTAATTTTATCTAAATTTGAAAATGTTATTTTCATTATTATATTATAATTTATTCCTTTATAAATAAAAATATTATATAATTATATGTATATGAGACAAAATGAAAGATTGAATTCATTCAAAAAAATTATTTTAGGACAATATGTTTTAAAACAATTTGAAAATAAAGAGAGAACAGGAAACTTTTACATTCAGAACTTATCAAAGTGGAAAGATATCAAAAATAAAAATATTTACTTTAATATAAAAGATAAAAATAATGGTAATCCTTTCAAGCAACTAAGAGAAGTTATTGTTGAAAATTTTCTCAAAACTAATTTTATAATTATTAGATTAGAAGCACCAAATTCATCATTATCTTTTTATTGTAATAATTTACCAAATGTTTTTGATCCAGAATTTTCAATAATTAAATTATTAGTAAATCCATTTGATTTTATTGATTCTGAAGGAGAACCTATTTATAATGAAACTTATACATTATCGTATATTTCAAATGACCCTAATAAAGAATTTAATGTTGTAAAAACTAACACCACTAATGTTCCTTCTTCTACCTCACACACATTTTCTTTAGATACACCAATGACTCTTCCACAAGGTAATTTAGAACATAATCATAAATATGCAAATAATCCTAATAATCCAGATGGAGTTGCAGATTTTAATATTTATCTTTCAAGTATTATAAAAAGCAAATCAGAAAGCGAATTATATACACCAAAAATAAAAATAGATATACCAATAATGACTCAATATAATATTATACTTATTGTTTTTATATTATTGCTTATTGCTTTGATTGGTTCAAAATATTTATAAACTAAGGTTTTTAAGCTTGTCTAAAAAAATTGAATTAAAGAACTTTAACCCATTTACCATTATATACAATGGTTAAACTAATAAATAAAATGGAAGATATTTCAAAAGATAAGAAAGTAGTAATTGATTTTTTTGCAGCTTGGTGTGGACCTTGCAAAAGAATCGCTCCTGATTATGAGAAATTAGCTGATAAATATACTGATATTGAATTTGTAAAATGTGATGTAGATGATAGTTCTGAATTAGCTGAGCTTTTTGAAGTTGAATCACTGCCAACTTTCCTTCTTATTAATAATCTAAAGGTTGTGCATAAAATTGTTGGTGCTGATATGGAAGGATTGACTAAAAAGGTAGATGAATTAAATGAATTGGTAGGAACTCCAAAAATTAAAAAATGTGAAAGCAAAGTAGCGTGTGGGTGTGTAGAATTATGTGATAAAGAAAGTTGTGAATGTAAATAAGATTAATTTATTTTATAATAAATAAAAATTAAAAATATTTTTATTTCTTATAGTCATTCTGGACCAGATGAAAAAACAAGTTTCAGTTTAGCTAGAAGGAACTTCGTTCCTTCTGGACCCATTTCAAATCCTTATCTAATTTATTACATAACTTTTCATTATGCTTTTGATAAGTTCTGAGTAAATTTAAATGTCTTAATATTTTTAATTCACTATGGTCTTTCATCGACCTTTTAATTGCTTTAATTCTATCTTCGTGACTATTCTTAAGAGAATAACCATAGTCTGATAATAAGCCTTCATCTTCAGGAGGGATAGGTATTTTTATGCTTTTTTTAGAAATTTTTTTAGGTGGCATTTTTATAATATATATTATAAAAAAATATAATATATATTATATAATGTCTAATCGTTCAAAAAATATTGGAACATCATTCCTTTTAAAAAGAATAAATAAAAATGCAGATGATATTTTAACTATTGAATCTCAACTAGAAACATTTGAATCTCAACCTTCAAATATTATAACTGATTCCTTTTGTGTTATCGGTGGTAGTACAATTATTGGATTTGATGAAGAAGAAGAAACTCCTATTTATGGAACAGGTAACGCATTAGGATACTCTTACGATGGAATAACTTATTATGCATCACCAACTCCTAATATATTAGTATATATAACAAATATAGATTTTAATGGTTATCAATGGGTTGTAACTGGCTATAGTAGCGATGAGACTCAATCATTAGTTCTTAGTTCAGATGGAATTAATTGGACTACACCAGTTAATAATGTTTTACCTAAAAGAATTAGTAGTATTGCTTGGGGGAATAAAAAATGGGTTGCTATTGGTTTACCTAATGTTGGTGGCCCTAAGATTGCATATAGTTATGACGGAATGAATTGGGAATTATCAAATTATATTAGTGGTGGTTATCCAACGTCTATTGCTTCCAATGGGTCTCTTTTTGTTATAGCTGCTGCAAGATATATAGCATATAGTTCAGATGGTATAACCTGGAATGAAACTCATGTTGAAATTAGTTTAGGTGCTAATGTATATGTAAATGGAGTTGTATGGGGAGGTAATATCTGGGTGATAACAACTACTAATACTGGTTATGCACTTGGATGGAGCTCAGATGGTATAACTTGGCATATAGCAAATACCGGTGGTATAATGAATAGTGGTGCTGGTGTTGCATACAATGGAACAATATTTTTTGCCTGGGGAGTTGGTTTTTATGATTGTGCATCAAGTAAAAATGGTAAAGACTGGACTGGTTTTAATATACCTGAAAATATTTGTAATAGTGGTGGTATTAGAGATGCAACTTGGAATGGAACTTATTGGGTTGTAGTAGTTAGTGTAAATGATATAAATGAAAATAAGGTAGTATATAGTAAAGATTTAATAACCTGGTTCATAAGTAGTTCAGGAAATGCATTATATAATCAAGTTCAAGATTTGGGAGGAATAACTAGCCGTAATAGAAAAAATTATTATTTAACACTTTTTTAAGTTAACTTTAATTAAATTAACTTAAATGAATCTTAGAGGGCCTAATTCAAAATTACCATAAGAAAAATAAATAGTATCACCTGGATTAATTTTTCTTCTAGGAGGCATATCGTGAATAATATCCAAATTATTATCTTTCTTCTTTGCTAAAATATAATAATATAATTTTTCTTTGAATAATTTCAAATCTTCTTCTTTGTAAACTTTTTCATAGAGAATATAATATTGTTTGTAATATTTATTAGTGACTAATCCAGTAAAAGTATATCCATTGTAGTTTAATGGAATAGTTGATTGGATTTTATCAGCAGTTATTGCAATAGGTAATGCAACAGGGACTTCTTTGTAATTAACCTTTTTAGGTTCACTTACTTCAAGAACGTTATTTTCATTCATTTTAAACATTTTTCCTTTGAATTGATATACTTTATTATTATCTTCATCGTGACCAATATCTAAAGCTGATGAATGATGAACTTCTAATCTTTTTTCAATATCTCTACTACCACATTTACCATTACCACAAATTTGTTTCATACGTGGTGAACTAATACTAAATCCTTCTACATTATTGGAATAAACATAGTATATTATTATACCAACTATAAAGGAAATTATTATAATATTTTCAATCATTAATTAAAGTTAGATTTAAAAATTTTTTTCAATTATTTTTAAATTATTTGAATTCTGTTTTTTATTGCCTATATTAAAAACCATTTCTATTTGTTTATTCTGAAATTGTATTATAGCTTTTTTTCCTTGAACATCCATTTTTGCAATAGAAATATTCTGATTATAAATTTCATATTTATTATCTGCTATGTCTTTTAATTCCCATTTCTTCTTTTCTAAAGTATCACCAATGCTACTCATAATCGAATAAATAGGTTTGGTTTTATAAATATTTATTTTATCTCTAACAGTTTCTTTAGGTTCAATCGAATCTTTCATCGTAGAATTAATATCCTTCGTTAATTGTTTTATTATCATTTCCATTTCGTATTGATAATCTCTTAATTGTTGATGATATAAATCT
>Ga0209189_1001406_pt1 | contig 18049 bp, 17 predicted proteins | sample C_130820_EF_Meta_FD_187308 | JGI IMG/M metagenome (GOLD analysis project Ga0209189, IMG submission 187308) | Freshwater microbial communities from Lake Croche, Canada to study carbon cycling - C_130820_EF_MetaG (SPAdes) (version 3) | ecosystem: Environmental > Aquatic > Freshwater > Lake... | reverse complement strand
TGCACCATCGGGGCTGCCGAGGTGGTTGCAAAGGCCGCACCAAACGCCTTCAAATCATCTTGCGTGGGGTGAAGATGGTCCAAGCCCGTGATCAGCGGTATCTGTGAAGGCGCCAACAAACCGATATGATAGCCGAGCAACGGATAAAACTGGTCATCACATTGTACGAAGCGTTCGACATCAATGACCAGTTGCGGGCGACGTCCCTCCTCGAGATGACACCCCGTGAGCGGCGCACGGCCGGTGAGCGCTACACATATATCAAGATAATCGGGATATTTCATGGTACGCGCGCCAATGACGGAATTCGCATAAACAACCGCATTGGATTCAGCCCAGACAATCTGCTCGCCAAAGCTTGGAGCAGTGTCCAGCAAATAGGGAGCGCAGGTATAAGAGGCTTGGCACCCCATGCGCAGATAGGCATTAGCCAATCGTTCCGCAGGGTCACCCAATGCGGGATCAATGCCCTGATGGCGCCAATTGCGCCGGTCAATCGAAATTGCATTCAAAGTTGTCGGAATAGCAACCTGTGCTCCCCAGTCAGCCAATCGTTCTGCAAAGGATAAACCGCCTGGCCCGATATAGATGCAGCCGTCTATATGGCCTTTTGTGACATCAACCAGCTCTTTCGCTTCATAAAGTCCTGCCATACGCACAACAATGGTCATAGCCAGTTGTGAAGCCTGCCCCCTCTCACCGCGCAACAAGGCCTCATCCTGCGAGCTGAGCTTGACCTGTGACGCACTTGATTGAGGCACCGCAATCTTGATGATTTCGGTCTGTGTTTTTCCACCCCCAGCATAAGAGAGATATCCATCCGCAAGCTTGGCAGATGTCACATGCCCGAGGGCAGCGAAATGCTCTGAATCAATCTGTGCCACCGGCAAAGACAGCCCGAACATCTCTTGCGCAATAATCACGCCCAACGGCAAAATATCCTCGCGCTGCTCCAAAATAAGAGCTTTGGGCGCTACACCATTCAGGATCAATTCCAGCATCACACAACTACCCGTACACGAGCCACGACCACTGGGAATGGCCAGCATCATGTCGCTGATCGAACGCCCGAATAAAGGATGATGATGATCAATCACCACACCTGTGAGGGGGTCAACACCCCCCCAAAAACTCAGACCCGTATCGGAAAACAGCACTGGACCTTCAGCATCGCCCGCAATCAATGTGCGACGAGTTACGGTTGGCTCCATGACGACCCCTCAAAATCCGCTAGACCCAATCATCACCATCAAAAGGAATGCGGGCGTCCATCCCAGCACTCGAAACAACCGCTATTGTCCAAAGACAAGGCCGCAAACCGATCCCACAATCCGGTGACCGCCTCTTGGGGGGTGATATCGGCTGCTTGTCCGCCCATATCCGTCTGTACCCAGCCCGGATGGTAGACCCCAACGGGAATACCCTCAGGGCGTAAATCAACGGCCAGATTACGCCCGAGATTGAGCACGGCAGCCTTAGATGAGCGGTAGATATAGCTGCCGCCAGGGGCTTTGGTATCAGACCCCATCTGCGAGGAAATGAGGGCGATCTTACCCCGTCCAGCCCTGATCTGCGGTAAAAAGGCTTGGATGGTCAAAAAGACCCCCGTCACATTGACGGCAAAAGATTGGGCCCATAAATCCGCCGGATAGCCAGTGTCGAGCCGATGCCCTCTGTCCAGAAAAACACCGGCATTGCAGACCAAAAGCGACAAGGGTCGCCCCGCAAGCTGCGCGGACAAGTCTTTTTGGCCGACAGGATCCGCCACATCCAACCTGTGCCATTCCAGCCCCTGTTGCGCGGGCTTGTCATGCCCGCGATAGGTGGCAATGACATCTGATTTTTGTTGCTGAGCATGAACGGCCAAAGCCAGACCGATGCCGCGCGAAGCTCCCGTAATCAAGACTGTCATGATCTTACTTTCTTTCTGCAACACAAAGCGGGAGGATGAGTTTTGAAAATCTTACATAAATGTCTGCGCCTATCAACTTGCCACCCTATTAAGCCACAAATCAATCTGGTGTTATCGGTTCGATCTTGTTTTGGAGAGCATTAAACATAATCGGCCTGACCAATATTTTATAAGTATCCAGATCAAAACCCTGTTCAGACGCAGCCATAAATTGATTGTCTCTTGAACACCACGTGCCAAGATAGCGCCATTGATCAATTCTGTGACGTTGCACCCAGCTGTCCCTTTGCTCGATCAACTCAACAGGTCCCTCATAAGGCCAGATATGGATCTTGAGCTCCTCTAATCCAGCAACGAGCCTGTGATCATGTTGTTTGACGTCTTCTTGCCCCACACAGGCACCCAGACACTTCTTAATCTGAAACCGGAAACACCCGCGATGAGCGATCTTCTCCAAACCCAACAGGCCATGACACAGATGATGGGTTTCGGCCAATTCTTCCAGCTTACTCCGCACTGCACCGGCCGAGCGGAACAATCCATATAGGCTATCGGTACGACCAACAATGACCTCTTGGCTCGATACAATTTGCGGCACCAAATATGTGGTCTTTTGGGCAAGTCGTATGGAGTAAAGTTTTTTCACCCGACGAAGACGAATATTATATAAAGGCTTTTGGTCTTTGATCAGCCGCGATTCCAATAGCTGAGCGCCGATATCGCCAGCTGTTTCAATATAATCAACAGACCGGGCCTGAGCGATCATCCGGGATTTTTCTTCACCCCTGATATGGGATAGGACACGCGCGCGAATATCGATACTTTTACCAATATAAAGTGGCAGCGCCGTTTCACCGCGAAAAATATAAACGCCCGGCACAGAGGGTAACTGCGCGATCATTACAGGATCTAAATGGTGAATGTCTGGTACTGGGACAGTGTTCATGCCGTATATGATAATAGATTAATTCGCAGTCTTCACCATTAAAATACAAAACAATAATTCAATTATACAGAATACCCCATACAATAGTGCCATGATCGGTATATTGAAGTGAGCCTGCTCATTACAGAGAGCAATTAATGAAAATTATTATTGAGATTGAAAATCATCTACACTCCAATAGAAATATAAAAAATTTGCCAAAAAATTGACAAACCTTAAAAAAACCAATCTCAGGATGAGCTGCTATATATAAAAAAAGTATCGTTTGATAAAAGCAGTGGACTATAAACAAAAAAACTCGATCAGAAAAAATAATTTTAGACACCAACTAAATGCTTGAATTGGTTAACCATACGGATAACAATTATTTTATGCATGAAATACAAGCACGCTGATATATCGCTACATGGTGAAGAATTTTTCAGCCGTATAAACAAAGAGTAATGTGCGATCAAATCGACCGTGTAAAATTTAACTGACAGGATTCATTGTTCGTTATTTTAAAGGCATTCATATTGTTGTAAATACCTTTAAAATACTCATGATCTTCCACCATCAACAGACAAAATTTGACCGGATATCCAGCCCGATTGTTCGCTGGCAAAAAACATAACCGCATGCGCGATATCCTGCGCTGTTCCCAAGCGGCGGGTGTGAATGCCCGCGATCAGGCGGGCCTGCCCCTCGGGACCATAAGCCTCCCATTGTTTTTCGGTTGATGGGTTGGAGCGCACAAACCCTGGAGCCACTGCATTGCAGGTAATACCCAAGGGGCCTAGGTCCTGCGACAGCTGTTTGGTCAGGCCAACCAAAGCATGTTTGGCTGCAGTATAGGCTTGAATGCCAGTCAGGCTGGGCCGCAAGCCTGCTCCCGATGCAATGTTGATAATTCGGCCAAACCCATGCGCCTGCATCAGGGCGGCAAACGCGATCAATTGGTGATTGCCCCCAATCTGTGGGCGGGCATCGGTCTGGTGCGCGGAGGTGCGGGCACCGCGCTGGTGGGTAACGCGAAAACGGTTGCCGAACGCTTGCGCGAATATCAGGCGCTGGGGATCGAAACCATCATAGCCTCGGGCTATCCGCATTTAGAGGAGGCCTATAAAACCGCCGAATTACTGTTCCCGCAACTCGGTATCCATCCTACACAGGGCCGCCGGCATGCCACCGAGACCGGAGAATTCGGGACCAGCGGTACCGGCGTCACCTTCTCCACGGCCGCATCGTGAGGCGAGAGATGACCGACTTAACCCTTGATTCCATCAAACCCGCGTCGGGCTCAAGCCGGAAGCTTTGGCCAACAAGCCTGCGTTTTGGTCTGCCGAACCAAAAGCTGCTGCCTTGGTTGCTTCCGATCACCATTCTGACGCTTTGGCAATTGGCATCGAGTGTGGGCGCCCTGCCCGCCTCGATCCTGCCTTCGCCCACATCGGTGTTTTTTGCCGCGCAGAGATTGATTCTGTCCGGTGAATTGCAAGGCCATATTGCCACGAGCTTTTCACGGGCAGCCACTGGCCTTCTGATCGGCGGTTCGATTGCTTTTACACTTGGCCTTTCAAACGGTCTGTCCCGTCTGTCCGAGCGCCTGCTCGACACCACCTTGCAGATGATCCGCAACATTCCGAATCTGGCGCTGATTCCTCTGGTGATCTTATGGTTCGGCATTGATGAAACATCCAAACTGTTTCTGGTGTCGCTCGGCGTATTTTTTCCGATCTACATCAATACACTCCACGGCATCCGTACGGTCGATTCACAATTGGTAGAAATGGCCCGTTCTTATGGCTTTCATGGCTTCCAGCTTTTTCTTCGGGTGATCTTCCCCGGCGCCCTGCCTTCGATTTTGGTGGGGCTGCGCTATGCGCTCGGTATCATGTGGCTGACCCTGATTGTCGCAGAATCCATCGCGGCCCAATCAGGCCTTGGCTATATGGCCATGAGCGCGCGGGAATTCATGCAAACCGATGTCGTCGTTCTGGCGATCCTGATCTATGCGCTGCTCGGCAAAGCCGCTGACAGCACCGTGCGCGCGCTCGAACGTTGGAGCCTCTCTTGGCATCCGGCCTATCGCAAAGGAGGCCTGCAATGAATGCGCTGCCACAGGCCTCCGCCGCTGACATCAAAGGGGCCGCTATTTCGATCCGTCATGTCGGACGCAGCTTTGCCAGCAAAACGGTGCTGACTGATCTCAAGCTCGATATTGAACCGGGTGAATTTGTTGCCGTCGTTGGGCAATCGGGCTGCGGTAAAAGCACCTTGCTTCGCATCATCGCCGGATTGGATCACGCCTATACTGGCAAAGTTTTGATTGAGAGCGAAGGACGTGACACTGCGTCCGCACGCATCATGTATCAGGAGCCGCGCCTGTTGCCCTGGGCAAGCGTCATCGACAATGTGGCGATGGGACTTGGACCTGACATCACCAGACAGGTGGCACTCATCCGCGCCCGCAAAGCGTTAGAAGCCGTGGGCTTAGGGGATCGTGGCAGCGAATGGCCACAAGTGCTCTCGGGCGGCCAGAAACAACGCGTGGCTTTGGCGCGCGCCCTGGTCAGCCGCCCCGATGAATTGGTGCTGGACGAACCCTTGGGGGCGCTTGATGCCCTCACACGGATTGAGATGCAGCAATTGCTTGAACGCGTCTGGTTGGAAGAGGGCTTTACCGCCTTGCTGGTCACGCATGATGTTGTCGAAGCCCTGACCTTGGCTGATCGTGTAGTGCTGATCGAACAAGGCGAAATTGCACTGGATTTCAAACTCCCCTTTGCGCGTCCGCGCAAGCGTTCATCCGTTGCTTTTGTAAACCTTGAAGAACGGTTGCTAGCCGCCTTGCTGCACACCAACCATCAACCCGTGGAATATGTCATATGAGCCAGCCATGCGATCTCATCGATTTTCGTCAGGCTATGCGAATGCTGGCTGGTGGGGTCAGCGTGATTACGGTTGGCACAGGCGACGACCGCACAGGCTTGACGGCAACCTCGGTCACCTCGCTGTCGGCTTCACCACCGCGCTTGATGACCTGCATCAACAAATCCGCCTCAGCCTGGCCGATTTTGTCCGAATACCGTAGTTTCGGAATCAATCTGCTGAGCGCGGAGCAGACCGATCTGGCCAATCGTTTTGCCGGCCGTGGCGGTGAAAAGGGATTACAACGTTACGAAGGTGCAGAATGGTACACTGCCGTCTCGGGGGCGCCTTTACTGGTCGATACGCTGGCCGCCATTGATTGCACCGTCGAAGAGGTCATCGAACGCCACTCCTATGCCATCGTCATCGGTCGCATCGAAGCTGTCAAAGTCACGCAGGATGATACCCCATTGATTTATTGGTCGGGTGATTACCGCACGATTACACATGGATTCAATATTGAGCGTTGATCAGACGAGGCCTCATGATTGAACGCGACGGTAATGACTTCAGCCTCTTGTGCCAGAACAAGGCACACAATCCTTCTTTTAAACCTCAACCCTAAAATAAAAAACGCCCCGAAGGCGTTGCTTCAGGGCGCTTTGAATTTTTGGTTGCGGGGGTCCGCTGCCACAAAGAATTTTTGTTTAAATGCTACGTTTAATATATTTTTAACGCAATTAAAGTGCTGGAGTAATTTTCATACTTTTGTTTTACGAAACAAATTATTTGACTCAATTAAAGCCGTTTTAAACGCTGCACTTAATTAGCAGAATAAATTTTCTGATTTATAACCAGCAAAATTAAACCTGCGAGCCCAGCAAAACCCACCAACAAAAATGTCAGCATAACAATAATATCAACATTGTGTAGGCCAATTGCATTCATCAACAAAAAGCCCAAACCGCGTTGCGAAGCAAACATCTCGCCTAACAGAGTACCGATCAAAGTGAGTGAAAATCCAATACGAAGACCAGAAAAAATTTCAGGTAAAGCAGATGGAATAATAATTTTATAGGCTGTCTCTAAGGTTGATAGACCCATGACGCGTGCGGATTTCAATAAAATCGGCTTCACATTTCGGACAGCATTGAGTGTAAATAGAGCAATCGGGATTACACCGTGAATTGCACCAAAGGCAACCTTGGCAGAAAGCCCCAGTCCAAAAACTAGCAACAAAATGGGATAAAGAGTAATTTTAGGAACCGAATAGATCGCAATCAAAAAAGGTTCAAAAATTTCTCGAGCAAATTGCTTCAACCCCAGCAAAAGTCCTATTGAAAGACCTGCGAACGTCGCGATCATCAAGGCAAGCGAAAAAGCTTTGATACTTTCATTTAAATGGATCGCAAACTGATCTGTTGCAGTGAATTTTGCAGTAAATTGAAATGTAGTCCATGGGGATCGCAGGGCAATATCTCCGACAAGCCAATATAGAATTTGCCAAATGATCAAAACAAATAATATCAACCAGAACATATTTTCAAACATACGTTTTGTGGAAAAATTCATTTGAGACCCCGTCTAACAAGGAGCGCTTTTTCCCACCGTGATATCATCAAATTGATTGAGATCGACACAAACAAAATAATAATGATCAATGGATACATCGTAGCATTATCAAAATTATTATAAGCAAAACTAATTTCATAACCCATGCCACCGGTTGACATAATAAATTCTGCACCGATCACACCGATCAGCGAATATGCTACTGCAAATTTGGCGCCTGTCAAAATATAAGGAGAAGCTGATGGAAGGATAATTTTTATAGCTGTCTCAAAAGGTCCCATGGAGCTAACACGTGCTGTTTTCAAAAAAACAAGGGGAACACGATCAATACCATTCAACGTATTGACGACAACAGCAACAAAACCCAGCATTACTGCAATAAAAATTTGTGGCGCATCACCAAGCCCTAACAACAAGATCAGCAAGGGATAAAAAGAAAAAACTGGAATGGCATAATAAGTTGCGAATAAGGGATCAAGCACTTCACGTAAACGCTTCAGTCGATGTATGACTAAGCCCACAATAACGCCCAGAATAAGGGCTATTAAAAATGCTACTCCCGCATTGCTTAGAGTTTTGATAATGGATTTATTAAATTTACCGGTCTGCAGTATCGATACAAGATCGAACAGCATTTTATGGGGCGCCTGCATGGTCAAAGGGTCGATACGACCCATTAATACCAAGCTTTCAAGGCCAATCAGAAGCATGGCGATCAAAGCAATGCGAATGATGCCTGCCTTTGTCATGAGGCAACATGCTTTTTGCCGATAGCCTTCATGGACTCTGCGCGCAGGGAGCGCCATAATCTTGAGGTAATATGCCCGAACTCTTCTTGCTCAACAATTTTACTGTCGCGGTCACGCGGCCAATTTGTAGTTATTACATCAATAAGCTTACCAGGTCGTGAAGACATAACACCGATACGATCTGCCAGCATCGCTGCCTCGTCAAGGGCATGAGTAATCAGAAAAATTGTGGCGCCTGTTTTTCGCCACAACGACAGAACTTCATCTCCCATCAATAAACGGGTCTGCTGGTCAAGTGCACCAAATGGCTCATCCAACAAGATCAATCGTGGTTGCGTCACCAAAGTCCTTGCAATACACACGCGTTGACGCATCCCCCCAGAAAGTTGCGAAGGGTAGACATTGTGAAAGTCTTCCAAACCCATCATCGTAAGAGCTTTTTCTATACGCGATTCTTGTTCCTGTCGGTCCAAATTCATCCTGCGCAATCCGAAAGCGATATTATCGCGCACAGTCAGCCATGGAAAAGAGGCATCTTCCTGAAAAACAACTCCTATTCCGTCGGGGCATGACCCACGAATTGGCTGGCCTTCGAAAGTAATGTTGCCGCGCGTTGGAGTTGTGAGACCAATCATCAATTCAAGCAGTGTCGATTTCCCGCAACCGGATGGACCAACAACAGCAAAAAATTCACCATGGTGCAAATCTAGATTGACCGGCCCTAAAGCGTGAATGTTTTCACCCTCTCCATCCGGACGACTGAAAATCATTTCCACGTCAGTTAATCGAATATGGGGCTGCATCTGTATCATTTCAAAGGCTTTATATCATCGGCTAAATATTGCGTATCTATCATTTTTGTAACATCGATTTCGCCAGCTAATGCCCCAACAGCTTTTTGCAATTCAACGGCACGATTTAGACCCTCCATATGAAATTGTCCCGTTCCCCAATATTCAATGCCGCCTGTTCGGTTTTCTACCAACGCTTTGACAGAAGCTCTCGCGACAGCAGGCTCCAAATTATAAACCTTAGCGATAATATCTCCAGCCTCGTTTGGATTTTGAATCATAAAAGCAACCGCACGTCGACGGGCCCTCAAAACCCCTTTTATAAACTCCACACGTGCAACAGATTGTGTGCTTGATGCAGCACCCAAAACATTGGCAATGGGGGGCAACAAATCAGATGCAATAGCAACGGCACGGTATTTATCTTTGAATTTTGCCCATAATGGCTCTGGAACCGGCGCAATATCGATTAAGCCCGCATCAAGCGCTGCAACCCCTTCCCCGAAACCTCCAGTTTTAACGAGTTCAACATCCTCCAATTTCAATCCACCCGATTGAATAATCAATGTTGCCAATCCTTGACTTGTTGAGCGTGGATTGGTGTAACCCATTTTTTTTCCCTTCAAATCCTTTACGGTTTTGATGGAAGAATCCGCTTTGACAGCCCACACAAATTCAGCAACCGTTAAAACATTATCACTCACAAATTTGATATCAGCACCTTGCTGGATAGCCGCAATAACCGCATTTGGGTTCACTTCGGCATAAGGCGCATTTCCTGCTAGCATATTGCGCAATGTCGTACCGCCGCCAGCTGAAGACAAAATGCCGGTGACATTTGCGCCTTCTTCTTTAAAAAATCCCTTTTCCATCGCAACAGCATAAGGCATCCCATTCGCTGAAACGCCATAATTTGAAACCACGATCTCTTCGGCTTGAACCGTCAAAGGCAGCGCCAATATAGCAGCACCGACACAAATCAATTGCAGTCTCTTGAATGTCGATTTCATTATTTTTGCCCCCTGATCGATAGATTTGAATTTATTTTGATATTGGGATTTAAGTAAAATTTATTCTTGGTGTTCCATAACATAATTGGCTTTATTTTTACTTTATACACCAACCAGCTCGGCTGGAAAAAGCCAAGATTGCTGTTCTTTTATTTTTTCATGAAATGCTAATATTTCATTTTCATAGCGCAAGGTCGTTGTAATCTCGTCGTCACCTTTTATCAAAGCTTGAACCCTCGATGCAGGCATTGAAAAGGACCAGGAAGGTCCATTATCCGCCGATACCGTCATTGAGCTAAGATCTGCTGTAAAAATGACTCCATCTGGATTTGTCTCTAGATAATTCTTTAATTGCTCGTAAACCCTATCATCAATAATTCCAGCTATCAGTTTGTTACGAAATGCGTTTTCATAGAAAATGTCTGCAAAGCTAGGCGCAAGCACGCATTTGATCCCGAATTGCACCAACGCCCAAACAGCGGCCTCGCGTGAACTGCCACAACCGAAATTTTGGTTGGCCAAAAGCAATTTAGAATGACGGAAAGGAGATTGATTTAAAATGAAATCGGGATTTTCAACTCCCGTTTCATTGTAGCGCTCTCCCCCAAATAAACCTTTGCCCAAATCTGCGGTTGCCGTACGCAGCCACGTGGAAGGAATAATCGCATCAGTATTGATATCTGCGCGCGGCAAGCATGCCATGGCACCACTAACGCACTCTATCGACTGCCCCATTACATCACCCCTTTATTTGGATTGATGATACAGCCCGCCAAGGCGGCAGCTGCAACCATGACTGGACTTGCAATATGCGTCCTACTTTTTGGCCCCTGTCTGTTTTCAAAATTACGATTGGTTGTTGCAATACAGCGTTTACCAGGCGCAACAACATCCTCGTTGATGCTAACACACATAGAGCATCCCGCATCACGCCATTCAAAACCCGCGTTACGAAAAATAACATCAAGGCCAAGTGCCTCTGCCTCTCGCTTGACAGACATCGAGCCAGGCACAACCAGTGCGCGTACATTTGGCGCAACACGATGTCCCTGTACAATGGAGGCGGCCATTTTTAAATCACAAAGACGTGAATTGGTACATGATCCAATGAAGGCGACATCAATTGGAATTCCTGATAATGCTCTACCTGGTTGTAAATCCATATAATGAATGGCCTGACAAACTCTCTCCCGCCTTGCTAGATCGGCATAACTCATAGGGTCTGGCACTACGCCATCAACGCCTGACACATCTTCAGGCGTTGTTCCCCAAGAAACTTGATGAGTGATTTCAGTGCAATCTATATCAATCGATTTATCAAAATAGGCTTCCCTTCCACTATGCAATGCGTTCCAATTTGCGAATGCGGCGGGCATATCCTTGCCTTTTGGTGCAAATTTACGCCCCTGAAGATAATCAAACGTTTTCTCATCGGGAGCGATAAAGCCTAGGCGCGCACCCAATTCAATTGACATGTTACATAAAGTCAAACGCGCTTCAATAGAGAGTGATTCAATCACAGGCCCTGCATATTCAACAGCATAACCGCGGCCACCCGCGACACCAATTTTGCCAATGGTATATAAGATTAGATCTTTGGCGGTTAACCCCCGCTGCAATGTTCCATGATAGATAATTCGCATATTTTTTGGTTTCGAGAGAGCCAATGTTTGGGTAGCTAATATATGCTCGACTTCGCTGGTTCCGACACCAATTCCTAAGCAACCGAGACCACCAACCGTTGACGTATGACTGTCACCGCAAGCCAAAATACTCCCTGGCAATGCGATCCCCAACTCTGGTGCAATCACATGAACTATACCTTGATGCGGATCTTCCACGCCATAATGACGAATTCCGGCTGTATAAGCATTTGAACGCATCAATTGCATCAATTCCCTGCCTGCTGGATTTGTGTTCTCATTGCGGCCGGGTTGGGTAGAAACAATGTGGTCTTGTGTCGCAATTGTAAGTGCGGGAAATCGTACACCTCGTCCCATCTTGCGTAATCCACTAAATGCTTGCGCGCTTGTGGTCTCTTGCAATATGTGGCGATCAACAAAAATAAGATCACGACCATCATCCAAGTGCTTGATACAATGTGCATCCCAGATTAAGTCAAACAAGGTCTTATGGTCAGCGTGCATTTTATTGGTCATTTTTTATCCCGCCCATTCAGTCCTGGCATTATCAGTTGATAACTGCGTCAAATGATTTTGGTATTTGGCCGCTTCTTTCCATCACCTTTTTTATTTATTTTGATTTAAATGATAGTAATGCTTAACTAACAGCAAGCGATAGGCACAATTTTCTGAATATGATATGAAAAAAAGTCATAACACATGACCAGATTACTCCCTCCTCTCAATGCGCTTCGGGCATTCGAAGCGACGGCACGTAATGGCAGTCTGACGAAGGCCGCGCTTGAATTACGAGTCACACAAGGCGCTATCAGTCGCCATGTTACCCAGCTTGAAAGTTGGTTAGGCATTCCTTTGTGCGCCCGTTTGCGCCGCGGCATTGAAACCACGCCTGAAGGTGCCATATATGCCTCAATGCTGAGCAATATGTTTGACGAACTCGATATCAAGACGCGGCGTCTTATAACGCAACCAACTGGAACAACTCTAAAAATAAAATTGCCTCCAACCTTTGCAATTCGCTGGCTTATTCCACGATTGGCACGGTTTCATGCCTTGAACCGTCATATCGATGTGCAAATCACCACATCACACCAACCTGTCGATTTTGACCGTGATGATATTGATGTCTGCATTCATTCTGGCCGAGCTCCACCTGCCAAAACCATCAGCCAAAAATTATTTGGTGAAATACTACTTCCGGTCTGCAGCCCAGCACTATTGCGTGAAAAGAGCCTTCCTAAACGCCCTGCTGATCTTAAAAAATTTGTCATGCTTTGCTCTATGCATCGTCCAAATGATTGGGCAGATTGGCTCCGTGCTGCCAAATTAAATAACATGGATGCCAATAACGGCTTGAAATTTGAAAATTCGGCTCTTTCATATCAGGCTGCCCTTGATGAGGTGGGCATCGCATTGGCCCAACATGCTTTTGTTGAGGAGGATTTGCGCAACGGACGCTTGGTCGCTCCTTTTAAATTAATGGTTCCAACTCAAAACAACTATTTTCTGGTTTACCCAGAAAGCAAAGCCCATTCGCCATTAGTCAAAGCTTTTGCAGATTGGGTCACTTTTGAAGCAAAGTCTAAAAAAGATTTGTGAGCCATTTGTAAAGCTAGATGACATAACTCTCAAAAACTTCAATTTAAAAATAGCTGGATTGAATGATGACACCCGAACAACGCATAAAACTTAAAGCCGAATTGGCGCCTCACGGCACTTTGCGAGCAGGCATCAATCTAAGCAACTTCCTGCTCGTCTCTGGCCGCCACGCAACAGGAGATCCCTATGGCGTTGCACCTGATATGGCAAAAGCAATCGGCGCCTCACTCGATCTACCAGTAACTTTGGTGCCCTATGAATCACCTGGTGCAATTGTCGATGCATCTATCAAGGACGAATGGGATATTTGTTTGATCGGCGCCGAACCGGCTCGCGCCGAAATTATGAGCTTCACGAAAGCTTATGTTGAAATTCTAGCAACCTATCTGGTTCCTGCGGGTTCAACGATCATGTCTATTGAAGAGGTTGATCAGCCCGGTATCCGAATTGCGGTTGCCGAGCGAGCTGCCTATGATCTGTGGCTGACCGCAAATATCAAACATGCCACCTTGATGCATGCCAAAGGCATTGATGGCGCATTTGATTTATTTGTATCACAAAATTTGGAAGCGCTCGCTTGTCTTAAACCACGTTTATTGACCGATCTGGAAAAACTACCTGGCTCCCGAATTCTTGACGGTCAGTTCACATCTGTCCAACAAGCCATCGGCACCCACAAAGTAAATACAAAGAGTGTTATATTTTTGGAAAATTACATACAAAAAGCAATCAAAGACGGCTTCGTAGCTGAGCTTATCGCCAAACATCAAGTGAAAGGTCTCTCCGTTGCAAATATTTAATGTCCGTTGAAGTGTGTTATACGCTCAATGAAAATGAGATATTGGTTTCTGAACCGGTTTTTTGGAGCCAATCGAAAGCCCGCATCAGAGAAAAATGGATCTATGTATGGGATTTAATTTACGCCCAATTTCTGTGCAAGATTTCGAATAAGATCATATGTTTTCAATGGAAGCGCCATACCCATTTGTTGGTTCGCCACTTTATTTGCGCGTTCGCGTTCGCCCGGAACCTCAACACGGTCAAAACCAGGGGCGGGTGGGCAGGATCGCACCTCTTTTAATATGGCTTCTGCGGCTTGAGTGATGGAGACAGGAGATCGATAGACTGCTGTATCAATTCCTATCAAAAACCAGTTGCACTCGATTTGCGCATCCCCCAACATGGCATCACAAATCATCTCAGCCATAAGAGCCATTCCGTAGCCCATTGGCCCTCCCTTGGGGAGAATTGCACCGCCCTCAAAGTAAGCCTTTGGATCACGAGCCGCATGGCCATCCTTATCAATGATCGCTCCCTCAGGGACAAGCGCGCCAGCGGCACGCGCAGAATGCAACCAACCACCAGCAATTTGTGAAGTAGCAAAATCAATAACCACTGGACCGCGCTCCCCACCCGGAAAACCCATAGCATATGGGTTTGTCGGCAAAATGGCTTTCATGCCACCGAATGGTGCAGCTTGGCGCCATTTTTCACGCCCCGCCCCTCCAATAATAATGCATAGGAGGCCTTGCCGTGATGCTTGCTCCGCGAAAGCCCCGATGCGGCCTGTATGGCCAACGTTTCTGACCGCAATGGCATCCATGCCTTTTGATGAAACTTTTTTTGTTAAATTTTTTACAGCGAGTGACATAGCTGGAATACCAATCCCGCCATGGCCGTCAATAAAATCGCAATCAAATTCATCTTTGCTTATGCCAGGCATTACACCCGTTTTCAGATAACCATTTTGATATTGCTCGTGATATTGCAAAACACGCATCAACCCATGGGACTCAACACCAGACATTTCTGCATCAATTAGATGAGCGCTGACCTCGGCCGCAATTTCATGGTGGCAACCGGAATTTACCAAAATACCACAGACTAATCGATCAGCTTCTGATGCCGATATAAGACGACGCCCCCCATCAAATGTCAGCTTGCTTTTTTTATCAGACATGTGTGGAGCTTCAGAAATTTTCATATCAAAGTTCCCGGTGCATTTTGCAGCCGTGATAATTCTGCGGCATCAATATGGCAAAAAAGAAAACGATCTGGACTGATTTGTTGCATTCGAGGCTTGTGCCTTTCACAAATGTCTCCAAGGGAACGATGACACCGTCTCTGAAAAGCACAACCTTGTTTCACTGGCGAAAATTCGACAACATCACGAGATAACAATTTTGGCTTGAAACCTGACACTGGCTCAAGAACAGCAGACAATAGCGCTTCTGTATAAGGATGATGCGGGGCTTCATAAACCTTACCCACAGGTCCGATTTCACAGATGCGGCCTTGATATAAAACAATGACGCGATCAGCTATAGCCCTGACAACAGCAAGATCATGTGCAACAAAAAGATAAGTAACACCCATTTTCTTTTTCAGATCATCAAGCAATTTCAGTACGGCGGCCTGCACTGAGACATCCAGTGCGGATGTCACCTCATCACATAAAATAATTTGTGCTTCAGCGATGAAGGCGCGAGCTATAGCAACACGTTGTTTTTCGCCCCCAGACAATTGTGCTGGCAAGCGCGTCATGTAATGCGGACCCAAACGAACCTTCTCAAGGATAGCAAGACAACGTTCATGGATCGACTTAGAATCCAAATCTGTATAAAGCCTCAATGGGTGCTCTAAGATTTCTCCAATAGTTTGTCTTGGATTCAGGCTTTCGTCAGGGTTTTGAAAAACCAACTGGATCAATTGTAATTGGCTTTTCGAACGCTCCTCCATCGTTGATGAAAGCAAACCCTCCTTTTCAAGGTGGATCAACCCATTGGAAGTTGGCACAAGACCAGCAATCGCTTTGAGAATAGACGATTTACCACTGCCAGACTCTCCAACAAGTGCCAGAGTTTCACCTCGTTGTATGTCAAAACTTACATCCTCGACAGTAGGCGGGCTTGAAGAAAATTTTCTAAAAACGGCATCCAAAAAGCCTCTTTTATCATAACTTATAGCAAGACCTTGAACATCTAGCATGATTTCTTCTTGTGTGCTGCGATACATTGATCTTGGAATAATATTCGGTGACCAACTTTCTACAGCACCCGAGTGGAAGCATCGGACATAGGCTCCATTATCTTGCAAAAATAGATTTGGTCTTTCAGTCTCACATAATTTCGATTTTAAAGCGCACCTTGGCGCAAATGCGCATGCATTTTGAAGGTCACCAATTGCTGGTGGTCGTCCCTCAAGTGCAGCAGGCAACGCGTCGCGATGCACGCGCGGAATAGATGCAAGTAAACTTTTCGCATAAGGATGACTAGGCGCTTCCAGAACCTGCTCAGCGGTTCCATCCATGACGATTTCACCAGCATACATTACCACAACACGTCGACAAACTCGTGCAATGGCACCAAGATCATGACTAACATAAACCATAGTCATATCTGTGTTCGTAACAATGTCATCCAAAAGCCCGAGAATGTGGGCTTGGGTTGTCACATCAAGTCCTGTCGTAGGTTCATCGAGCAGTAATAAATCTGGCTCGCCCGCCAATGCCATTGCAATGGCAACCCTCTGCTGTTGTCCGCCCGACAATTCGTGAGGATAGCGGTTAACGATATTTTCAGCATCTGGAAGTCGCACTTTTCCCATTAGTTCTACGATTCTATGGCGATACGTAGCGGGGTCATGTGAAGTATGTAGTCGCAATGCTTCATACATCTGGTCACGAACACGCAGTGTTGGTGACAATGATTGCGATGCATTTTGCGGGATCAAAGCCATCCGACCGCCGCGAATTCGTTGTAAGTCCATCTTCGAGGCTTGCATCAATTCAATATCTGAAAAATGCACTCTCCCACCGAAATAGTGCAAACCTTTTTTGAGATAACCCATAGCCGACAATGCAAGCGTGCTTTTGCCAGAGCCACTTTCCCCAACAATACCAACTGTTTCACGCTTATTGATTTTAAGATTTATATTTCTCAAGATAGGTTTGTGGCCATGGTCAGGAGAAATCAACCCAACACTCAGATCATTGATGTCAAGTAGTGTATCCTGCATATTAATGAACCGCTGATTGGGCACGATCAAGGCCGACAGCTTTTGCGAGTGCATCGGCCGTTAAATTAATTCCAATGATAAGTAAACTCAGTGCTATCACGGGCGCTAATCCGGCCCATGGTGCTATCGCCATATAACTTCTGGCATCCGCAATCATTAGTCCCCAATCTGGCGTGGGTGGAGATACACCAAAACCTAAAAATGACAGAGATGTAAACGCCAGCAACATCCATGAACAACGCATCGCGCCCTCGACAAGCAAAGCGTCGAGAACATTTGGCAAAATTTCAAACCAAATAATAGATAACCGGCTTTGCCCTCTGGCTCGGGCAGCTGAAACATAATCACGGGCAACAACGGCATGGGTTGCTGCCCTTGCAATGCGGATAACGGGTATACCATAAAAAAATGCAAGGGTAGGAATAAGAACAAATATGCCTGACCCAAACATGACAATGATTAAGAGCATTTTAAGAATCCAAGGGAGCGATAAAAAGGCATCAACAATTCGCATAACGATTTCATCAAAACGCCCGGCCACAAGACCTGTGTAAATTCCCAGACATCCACCCCATAAAATTGCAAGTGGGGTAGCAGTCATTGTAACGATCATGGCCTGACGTCCACCCAACAATGTGCGGGTCAATACATCGCGCCCCAATTGATCAGTTCCTAACCAATGCTGCCAGGAAGGCCCATCTAGAATGATATTTGCATTTACAACCTTGAAATCATAGGGAACGATCCAAGGACTTATAATGGCTAGAATAACATTTGTAACAACCAGAAACAGGCCAATAGCACCTGAGGGGCGAGACACAATTCCTGTCATTGTTTCAAAAAAACGTGATTTTGGAACTTTGTATGAATAGCTCATTACTGTCATGCTCGCGTCCTCATTGTACGAAGACGTGGATTAAGCAGGAGCCCCAACAAATCAGCGGCAAGATTGACCCCAAC
>Ga0209189_1001404_pt1 | contig 18057 bp, 13 predicted proteins | sample C_130820_EF_Meta_FD_187308 | JGI IMG/M metagenome (GOLD analysis project Ga0209189, IMG submission 187308) | Freshwater microbial communities from Lake Croche, Canada to study carbon cycling - C_130820_EF_MetaG (SPAdes) (version 3) | ecosystem: Environmental > Aquatic > Freshwater > Lake... | reverse complement strand
GTTCGATCCGCCGCCCGAGGACGACGACTTCGAGATCGTCGGCCCGCCGATCTCGCTGCCGGATGCCCCGCCGACGCCGCACGGGCAGTCGCAGCTGTTGATCGCCTACCGGCGGCTCTGCAGCAAGGTGGCGCTCGTGACGACGTGGATCAGCGAGACGAGCTACACGCTTTCGTTCATCATGATCACGCTCGCGGTCGCCAGCGGGATGGTCGGGCGGCACTCCCTCGCCCAGTGGGGCACCCTCGCCGTGATCCTCCTCAACCTCGTCGGCCTCGCCGGCGACGTCGCGAGCCTCGTGACGCTCTCCTTCCGCAAGGGTCCGCTGCAGGGGGCGCTGTTCCTCGTTCCGCCGTGCACCCTCTACTTCCTCTGGTCGGATTGGGATCGCTACCGCGACACGGTCGACCGGATGCGGATTCCGCTCGTGACGCTCGCCGTCGTCGTGGCGGCGTACCTGTTCGTGCCGTGGCTCCGCGGCGGCACCAAGGGGGAGGGCTATCTCGCGACGACCGTGAACCGCACGATCGGCGGCGTCGAGAAGCGGTTCGGCCGTCCGCAGGGCGTCGTCGACGACGTGCTGCGGCAGGCGCGGTCGTGGCTCCGCGAGGTGCATCTGCCCGATCCCGCCACCCTGCCCGGCGTGCCGGGCACGAACCGCCCCGCCCCCGGCGGCCGACCGTGAGGACGGGCTCCCGGCGGGAGGTTCCCCGCCCCGAGCCGCCTCTCCCGAACTCGACGAAGAGCGTGTGAAGGAAGCAGCCAGCCCGTGAAGGATGCAGCGATGCCCGCAGCGCACGACCGCCCCGGACACCGGGAGTCTCCGCCTCTTCCGGACGACGACGGCGTCATCGACGTCGACCTGGCCGCCGACGACGGCCTGGTGGTCGACGCCGCCGCGGGCGGACCGGCGGACGGCATGGCGACGGCGACGCTCCGGTCGCGGCTGGCGGTCGTCGCCGGCTTCCTCGCGCTCTTCCACCTGGCGTTCGCCGCCATCAAGATCACCGGCCCTGCGGCGGGCACCGGCTTCACGTCCGACGCCTCGGCCTCGTCGCTCCTGCTGCGGTCGGCGGCCGCGGCGTTCGTCTTCGCCCTCGTGCGGTCGAAGCTGCCGCTCGGACGGCGTCAGCTGCGGCTCGTGGAGGGAGCGCTGTTCGGCTTCGAGATGCTGCTCATCCTGGCGACGCAGTATCTCTCCGTGATCGACCTCATCGATCGCCGCGACCTGATCGACGCCGTCGCGATCCAGAAGAACGGCGTCATCCGCACGCTCATGCTCATGATCTGCTCCGGCGTCTTCCTGCCGCGGGCGCCGGCCGTGACGGCGCGGATCGTGGTGACGATGGCGGCCGCGATCATCCTCTGCCACGGGGTCGTGCTGCACCACGCCGACACCATCGACCTCGACATGAACCACGTGGCCAGCCACCAGATCGTCATGGCCAACGCCCTGTTCCTCCTCGCGGGCGTCGGGCTGGCGACGCTCGCGGCGTGGGTGCTGCGCGGACGCGACGGCGGCGGCGACGGAGCCGGTCGCGCGGGCGCCTACAGGCTCGTGCGCAAGCTCGACGAGGGGGGGGCGGGCGAGGTCTACCTCGCGGAGCACGACACGCTCCGGCGGCCCTGCGCGGTGAAGCTCGTGAGGCCGGGCGACCGTGACGCGGCGGCGCGGTTCGACCGGGAGGTGCTGGCGGCGGCGCGGCTCTCCCACCCCAACACCGTCACCCTCTTCGATTCGGGCGTCACCGCCGACGGCCGGCCCTACTGCGCCATGGAGTATCTGCCGGGGCTCTGCGTCGCCGACATCGTGCGGCGGTCGGGCCCCATGCCGGCCTCCCGCGCGGTGCACCTCGGGCGGCAGGTGTGCGGCGCGCTGGCCGAGGCCCACCGCCTCGGGCTCGTGCACCGCGACCTGAGCCCGGCGAACGTCTTCGTCGCGGTGCTCGGCGGCCGCTGCGACGTGGCGAAGGTGCTCGATTTCGGCGCCGTCGGCGGCGCCGCGACCGCCACGGGCCCCGATCCGGCGGCCGAGGGCATGGTGGCGGGCACGCCGGAGTACGTCGCCCCCGAGCAGGCCGTCGCGGGGGGCCGCGTCGACGCGAGGGCCGACGTCTACGGGCTGGGGGCGCTCCTCTACTGCATGGTCACCGGCCATCCGCCGTTCGAGCGGGCGACGCCGTCCGAGGTGCTGCGGGCCCACGTGTCGGATCCCGTGACGCCGCCGCGGGAAAGCGTGCCCGGCGTGCCGGCCGACCTCGAGGCCGTGATCCTCCGCTGCCTCGCCAAGCGGCCCGAGGACCGCTTCCCCGACGCCCGGGCCGTGGCGGCGGCCCTCGCCGCGTGCGGCTGCGCCGCGGAGTGGGACGAAGCCCGCGCGGAAGGCTGGTGGCTGGAGCAGTCGGCGGAGCCGTCAGCCGCGGGGCGCGAGCCGTCGCCGTGGGCCTGACCGGTCCGGCGCGGGGCGACGCGGCCGGTTCGCCGGCGCGGGTACGATGATCCGTCGGCTCGCCGAGCCGGTTCCCCGAGGAGTCGACCGATGGAAATGCAGCGGCTGCTGAAGGCCGCCGTCCAGTTCAACGCCAGCGATCTCCACCTCCAGGTGGGCAGCCCGCCCACGGTGCGCGTCGACGGCACGATGGTGGCCATCAATGCGCCGCCGCTGACGGCGGACGACCTGACCGCGATCATCGGGCAGGTGGCCGACGACTCCCAGATGCGGCGGCTGGCGGGCGAGCGCAGCTGCGATTTCTCGCATGCCATCCCCGACGTCGCCCGCTTCCGCATCAACGTCTTCCACGAGAAGGGCAACCCCTGCCTCGTGGCCCGCTGCATCCCGCTCCACATCCGGACGGTGGCCGAGCTCGCGCTCCCGCCGGTGCTCGAGGACATCGCGGAGGAGCAGCGGGGGCTGGTGCTCGTGACGGGCACGACGGGGAGCGGCAAGAGCACCACGCTGGCCGCGATGATCGATCACCTCAACCGCACGCGGCGGCTGCGGATCGTCACCATCGAGGATCCGATCGAGTTCGTGCACACGTCGCAGAAGAGCCTCGTCGCGCAGCGCGAGATCGGCAGCGACACGCCGAGCTTCGCCGAATCGCTGCGCCGGGCCCTGCGGCAGGATCCCGACGTGATCCTCGTCGGCGAGCTGCGGGACGCCGAGACGATGCGGATCGCGCTGCAGGCCGCCGACACCGGCCACCTCGTGTTCGGCACGATCCACACGACGAACGCGTCGTTCACGATGCAGCGGATCGTGGCGATGTTTCCGCCCGACGAACGGGAGCTGCTGCAGACGGAGCTGGCGACGAACCTCGCCGCCGTCGTCAGCCAGCGGCTGGCGTCCCACCGGCAGAAGGACAAGGGGCGGGTGCCCGTGCTGGAAATCCTGCGGAACACGGCCGTGGCCCGCAAGACGATCCTCGAGGGGCGGATTTCGAGCCTGCCACAGGTGATCGCCAACCGCGAAAACGGCATGCAGCTCTTCGACCAGCACCTCGCCGAGCTCTACAAGGCGGGGCAGATCACCGGCACCGAAGCGATGCGCCTCTCGACGAATCCCGACGCCGTCGCGCTGGCGATGCGCGGCGTGAGCACGCTCGACACGTCGGGGGGCCTGGTGCAGTAGCCCGATCCGGATGCGGGCGCCGCCGGCTCAGCGGAAGAGCGGCCTCCGCCGCGCGTCGGCGGGGCGGGCGGTCGGCGCGGGGGCCGCGGCCGGCTGGGCCACCGTCGGCGCCGCACCCTGCTCGAGCGTGAGCGCCAGCCAGCCGTCGCTGCTCACCGCCTGCGTCGCCTGCACGCCCGTCAGCCGCGGGTTGGCGACGATCTTCTCCGGCAGCACCGGCACCGGCCGCTCCTTCGGGAAGATCTTGCCGAAGATCGTGCGCAGCGCGAGCTCCATCCGCCCCTCGGTGCCCGGACCGGCGAGCTGGATCGGCCCCTCGCGCTCGAGGAACACCTGCGGACCCTTGCAGACCGGTCGGTAGGCCACGTGGGCGACGAGGTCGTACCAGTCACGGCGGCCGCTCTCGATCGCGTCGAGCGCCACCCGCACGTGCACGAGCCCGTCGCGGCACTCCACCCGCAACGGCTGCGACGCGGCGAAGGCCACCGTCACGTCGTCGGGAAGGTCGTCCGGCACCCGCGGCTCGATCCCGACCTGCCCGCAGACCGTGCGGATCAGGTCCTCGAGCGTGAACCGGCGGCCGGCGAGGCCCAGCCGCTCCAAGGCGTTGTTGGCGGTCGACTCGTGCATCTGCACGCTGAGCAGCGCGTCGGCCGGCGCCCGCGGCCGCGGGGTGTGGGCGGCGAGCTGCGCGTCGGCCGCGAGCCGCAGCCGCATCGTCGCCGTCGTCGCCGTCGTCTGCAGCGCCACCGCCTTCGGGTCGAGGCCGAGCCGCACGAGCGGCATCCACGCCCGCTCCCTGACCCGCTCGGCCATCCGGGCGAACTCGGGCTCGGCCTGGGTGTCCACCTCGCGGCAGGCGCGGGCGATGATCTTGTCGATCACCTCGCGGTTGATCTCGGGCATCGTCTCCGCGTGCTGGTTGCGGGCGATGTTGCGGACGAGCGGGCCCATCACGGGCACGCCGTCGAAGCTGGTCTGGATCGTGTCGAGCCGGGAGCGATTGGAGGCGGCGCCGGTGGCGTCGCCGAAGAGCAGCCCCCGCGAGCCGATGCTGATCGGCTTGTGGACGACGAAGGCCGAGGCGCTGCGGGCCGTCACCGACACCGCCCCGGCGTCGGTCGTCGACCGCGAGGCGATGTCCCCCTGCACGTCGAGGCTCAGGCAGATCTCGTCGTCGTCGGGCACGAGCCGCAGCGTCGTCTTCCGCTCCACGGTGCGGGTGCCCCGCACCTCGTGCCCGGCCACCACGTCGGTGAAGGGCGCCGTGTCGACGGTGGCCGCCGGCAGCAGCGACTCGAGCAGCTTCTGGTGCACGGCGATCCGCACGTTGGGCGCGAGATAGTGGTCCTCCACGGCGCGGCCCAGGGGGCGCGCGGCCGTCGGGTAGAAGCCGCAGATCGACTGGAGCGATCCCTTCACCGTGCGGGCGTCGGCCGGCGTGCACGCCACCTCGAACCGCTCGATCCCCTCGAGCAGCCGGCCGATCTCCTCGACGGCCCGGCCGTGGAATTGCCGCGTCATCGCGACGGCGGCGTCGGACTCTCCCGCCGGCGTTGCCGGCGCCGCCGGCTGCTTGAGCGTGGCGAAGAGGGCGGTGCCGGCGCGCCACACGGCCACACGGCGGGCCACCGCCAGCGCCGCGCGCCGCGTCAGCGATGCGAGCGCGGCGTCGCCGGTCGTGTCGGCGAGGGTCATGCCGGCGATCACCGTCTCGCCCAGCGCGATCAGGCACGCGTCGGCGGAGCCGTCCCGCGGGCCGCTCGTCTGCGCGACCTCGCCGAGCGAGCCGCGGGCCTGGTTCGCCCAGGTGGCGATCGGTTCCCCGGCGGTGCGTTCATCGTGCGCGAGCGCCGTCTTCGCGAGGTGGTCGAGCTGCTGTTCGAGCCTGACGGGCCGGGGCCACGCGCCCTGCACGACGGGCGCCGTCTCGGCGAGGAGCGGCCCGGCGGCGACGTCGCCCGGCAGGCTCGCGACCCGGCGATCACCGCCGCGAAACCGGTCGAGGATCCGCGGGCTGCGCGGGGCCGGCGCGGCCCGCGGTTCGGTCTTCCGCTCGCCGAGCCAGCTGCGTCGGCGGTCGGGCTCGATCGGGGGCACGGCGGCGATCGCGTCGGACCAGTTCACGCCGTCGGGATCGGTCCACGGCTCGCCCGGCAGCGGTGCGGCCCCGAGGGGCCCGCCGCCGGCGGCGGGCGACGGCGTGACCGGCACCGGCTGGGGATGCATCGCCGGCGCAGCCCCGGCGGCCGGCGGCAGCACGCGTCCCGGGATCGCACCGGGCTGGCTCGCTGCGGGGAGCCGGGCAGCCCAGGAGTTCGGTCCCGGCTGGCCCAATCCCTGATGCGGCTGCGACTGGCTGGGCGGCGGCAGCACCGCAGGCATCCGGCCGGGCGGCTGCATGGCTGCGGGGGGCGGGGTCGGGCCGGGAGTCGAGGCCACGGCCGGCGGCAGGCCGACGGCCGCCGGGAGCGGCCGGGCCGAAGGCGCCATCGCCAGACGCGGCAGCGGCGGGCTCGACTGCGGAGCGTCGCCGGCACCGCCAGGCTGCGTCGATTGCACGCGGTTCACCAGCGCCTTGAGCGATTCCGGGGGCTGCGGAGCCGGACTGCCGCCGGCAACGCCCGACGGCGGCGGCGCTGCCCCGGAGGCGACCGGCATCTTCACGATCGAAGGTGCCGCCGGAGGCATCGTGCTCGGCAACGCCGACGCCAAGGCTCTCGCGCCCGCCGGGCCGCCGGCGTCGGCAAGAGCCACGCGTTCCGGCGGCTGCCGAGCCGACGCCGATGACGTCGGCTCGGGGGACGTCGGGGCCTGGATGGTCGGGGCCGGAACGGTCGCCGGCGGCGTCGGGATGGCAGCCACCGCGGTCATGGGCGTCGCGGCCGGCGCCACCGACACGGCGACCGCGTCAGCCGCGACGCGCGACTCGGGTCGGGCGATCACGCCCACGGCTTCATGCTGCAGGGAAGTCTGCGGCTGCGGCTGCATGGGCGGCGCGGCCGGGTCGGCCGGGCCGGCCGGCGGGGAGCCGGATGACGCCGGGCCCATGGCGAGCGGCGACGCCGACGGAGGGGCGGATGTCGGGATCGCGGCCGCCAAGGATGCCGTCGCGTTCGGGTCGGCGGCTGCAGACGCCGGGTCCGCGGGCGCCGCGGCCGACGCTGCGGCATCCGCGCGAGGCCCGGGGAGCGTCGCCGAGTCCGTGGCGTCCTGCCATGCCACGTCGGTGCGGCCCAGCTTGGCGCGGAGGGCGTTATGCGACGACTCCGGGAACGGCGACGTGGATGCCGGAGATGGCGATGCCGGAGATGCGGGGGCCGGCTGCGTCGTCGCCACGGCGGTGCGGGCACGTAGCGAGAGTTCGGCGTGGGCGGCTTCGATGCCGTCGCCGAGCTGAACCGGCCCGCCCGCGGCGGGCCGGGCCGAGTCGTCGAGTCCGAAATAGGGTCCGGGCACCGGCTCCCAGGCCCGCGGCGACACGATCGCCGCGGCGAGCAGGATGCCCGCGATGAACGACGAGGCGAAGATTCCGCCAACCCGCTTGTCCGCCATGCCAGCTCGCCCCCGAAAGCATCCGGCCGCCCGACGCGGCCTTCACGTTCGCCGCGTGGCGTTCACCCCCGGGCGGCTGCCCGACGGGATCGCGACCACACGCCGCGGCTGAACCATCTCCGCGTTCCAGAAGGATCGACAGGCACGAGCCGAAAAATCGATCCAGGCGGAAGAGCCGGCAGGGTTTGCCAAACGGGGCCCGCCCCGGCCGTGAGGCGAGGCCGACGACGGCGACCCACGCGTCCACGGGGCTTGGGTGGATTGGGTGACCTGGTCCACCGGGGCGATCTCGCGATCACGGCCCTGTGGCCCACGCTGCCGGGCCGCACCCGGGCCGCCGGCAGCCGGGGGCGCCGTCAGACCTGCTCGAGCTGCGCGGTCCAGGCATCGACGAGGATCGTGAGGTTCGCGTTGCGGTCGATCGCGTCGAGCGCGTCGAGCGTGCACGCGAGCGCCGCCGCCGGCGTCTCGCCGTCGGCCGACCAGGCCGACGCGGCCCTGGCGATCGCGGCGTCGGCGGGCTCGATCCCCGTCGCCGCGCGGCGGAGCGCCCCCCGAAACACCTCCACCGCCGCCTCGAGCACCACCCGCAGCCGCAGCCGACGCGGCGGCGCCTCCTTGCCGGCCGCCTCCACCAGCGCGATCGTCTCGCGGGCCAGCTCCACGCCGTGCAGCGGCCGCCGGGCCAGGATCGCCGCCAGTCGCCCCCGAAACGCCCCCACCTCGGGGTCGAGCAGGAGCCGCGCCCGCGTGAGGCTGCCCCCCGCGCCGCGGGCGCAGGCCCGCAGCACGACCTCGTCGACCGGCTCCTTCGCGGCGGCGGCCTCCGCGGCGAGCACGCGAGAGACGGTCTCCTCGTCGAGCGGCGCGAACCGCACGATCTGGCACCGCGAGCGGATCGTGGGCAGCTGGCGCTCGAGCGCCGTGCCCACGAGGATGATCACGGCCCGGTCGGGCGGCTCCTCGAGCGTCTTCAGGAGACAGTTGGCCGCCTCGTCGGAGAGGTGGTCGGCATCGAGCACGATCGCCACCTTCCGCGCGCCGAGCGTCGGTCGCAGGAGCAGCCGCCAGCAGAGCCCCTCGCGCATGCGGTGCTCCGGATCGCCGATGAACGCATCCAGCGGAATCGTCGCCCGGTCGGGGGGCCGGCTGACGACGTCGATGTCGGGGTGGGTGCCCGCGTCGGCCTGCACGCACGACGCGCAGCCGCCGCAGGCCACGAGCCCCGATCGCGGCCGCTCGCACGCGAGCGACTTCGCGAGCGCCAGCGCCACGGTGCTCTTGCCCACGCCCGGCGGCCCGATGAAGAGATAGGAGCCGGCGATCCGGCCCCGCGCCGCCGCGCGGAGGAAATGACCGACCGCGAGGTCCTGCCCCGCGATGCCGTCGCGTCCTCGGGTCGCCTGCCACGCCATCGTCGCCTCACGCATCCCATCGCGCCGCGGCCGCCGTCCGCAGTTCCGGCCACCGGGCGAGGATCGCGTCGCGGAGCGACTCCTGCACGGCGTCGGGGCCGCGGGTGGCATCGACCACCACGATGCGGCCGGGCTCGCGGTCGGCCTCGGCACGATATCCCGCCCGCAGCCGGCCGCGGTATTCGTCGCCGCGGCTCTCGAGCCGGTCGAGCGGGCGATTCATGCGGCGGGCGGCGGTGGCGAGATCGATGTCGAGGAGCAGCACGAGATCAGGCCCGAGCCCGCCGGTCGCGACGTCGCCGACGCGGCGGACCACGTCGGGATCGATGCCGCCGGCGTGCCCCTGATAGACGACGTTCGCCAGGAGGTAGCGGTCGGAGAGCACCCAGGCTCCGCGGGCGAGCGCCGGCCGGATCACCTCCGACACGAGTTGCGCCCGCGCCGCCATGTAGAGGAGCATCTCGGCGATGGCGTCGAGCCGCAGGTCGCGGCGGTCGAGCAGGATCGCCCGGATCGCGTCTCCCGTCGGCGTCGCGCCGGGATCGCGGCAGGTGACGACCTCGCGGCCGAGCGACCGGAGCCAGTCGGCCAGCGGCGCCACCTGCGACGACTTGCCGGCGCCGTCGATCCCCTCGAGCACGAGAAAGCCTCCGGCGGCGCGGACGTCCCCCGCGGTGTCACCGGCGTCGCCATGGTCCGCGGCGTGGCTCATCGGCCGTGCTCCGCGAGTCGCTGGATCGCCAGCGGGTCGGTGGGGTCGAGCGGGGCGATCCGGCGGCAGACGTCCTCGGCCACGCGGCGGCGGCCCGTCGCCACGAGCGCGTGCACGAGCCCCTTCGCCGCCTCGTAGAACGCCCGGTTGCCCGGCAGCTCGTAGGGCAGCGGCCGCGGGTCGCCCGCCGCCTCGAGCGCGCGCAGGCACAGCTCGTACGCGCGGCCGAAGTGCCCGCGCGCGAGCTTGGCGTCGTCCTCCTCCAGCGCGATGAGCCCGAGCTGCACGTGCGCGTCGAGGAAGTCGGGGCACTCCGAGAGCAGCCACACCAGCTCGTCCCGCGCGACCTCCGTCTCCCCCTGCTCGACCATCGCCTCCACCTCCTCGATGTCTTCCCGGCGCCGACGGGCGCACCGCGGGTGCACCAGCTCCCAGGCGGCGCCGGCGGGCGCATCGCGGCGGACGACTTTGAGTTTCTCGGGCATGCTTCCGGCGTCGCGGCGGTCGGGCGTGCATGGCCGGGGGCGGCCGGGCTGTGGGAAGGCGGCCGCGGCCCGCGGCGGGGCGGATCGTCCGCCGGCCCTACAATCTGATTACCTGTGGGACCGGAATGCAACGAAGGCGTTTTTGCGAGGGACTCGGCGTGAAGCCCGCGGTGCGGAGGCAGGAGCGACGGACGGCGCGGCGGCCCGCCACAACGGCGACGGCGGCCCCGGTGGCCGACCCCGCGCGGGTGGCCCGCGACCTCGTCGCCTGGTACGCCCGCGCGAAGCGCGACCTTCCCTGGCGCGGCTCGCGCGACGCCTACCGCGTCTGGGTGAGCGAGATCATGCTCCAGCAGACGCAGGTGGATCGCGTGAAGGACTACTTCGCCCGGTTCGTCGGCCGCTTCCCCACGGTGGAGTCGCTGGCCGCGGCGGAGGAACACGAGGTGCTGCGGCTCTGGGAGGGCCTCGGCTATTACCGTCGCGCCCGGCAGCTGCACGCGGCCGCGCGGCGGGTGGTGGCGGAGCATGGGGGCGGGTTTCCGCGGACGGCGGCCGGCCTGCGCGGCCTGCCCGGCATCGGCCGCTACACCGCCGGGGCGATCGCGTCGATCGCGTGGGGCCGGCGCGAGCCGATCGTCGAGGCCAACTCGCGACGGGTGATCGCCCGGCTCGCGGGGCATGACGGACGGCTCGACGGCCCCGGCGGCGACGAGCCGATCTGGCGGATCGCGGCGGCGCTCGTGCCCGCGCGGCAGCCCGGCCGCTTCAATCAGGCGCTCATGGACCTGGGCGCGATGGTCTGCACGCCGGAGAAGCCGTTATGCGGCACCTGCCCGGTCGCGCGGCATTGCCGGGCGCTGGCCACGGGCCGCGTGGCGGAGATCCCCGCGGCGAAGCGGCGTCGCGCCGTCGAGACGATCCGCGAGACGGCCGTCGTCGTGCGGCGCGGGCCGCGGGTGCTCGTGGTGCGGCGCGGGCCGGGGGAATGGTGGGAGGGGCTTTGGGATTTTCCGCGGCTGCCCGGCCCGGCCCGCGCGGCGCTGCGGCGGATCGGCGGCATGCCGGCGGCGAAGCAGCCGCGCACGCCGCCGGAACAGGGGACGCGGGCCACGGCGGACGGACCGCTCGCGGATCTCGCCTGCGCCGCCGCCACCCGGATCGGCCGGCTCGCCCACTCGGTCACCCACCATCGCATCGAGCTCGACGTCGTGTCGTGCACGGCCGGCGCCGTCGGCCCGCCGCACGCGCGCAGGCGTTGGGTGACCGCTGCGGGGCTCGCGCGGCTGGCGATGACCGCCCCCGGCCGCCGGATCGCGCGGATCGCCGCCGGGGCGAACGCCGCCGGGGCCTCCGGCGACGCCGGAGGCTGATGCGGCCGCCGCGGCGTATTCCGCGAGCCGTTCGGCTGCTGGTGTGAGGCTTTCGTTGGCCCGTTTGGGACCGCATCGCCGTCGTGCTACTGTCGTGGTGCCGGAGGTGGCGGCACGCACGTCAGCCTGCCCGCGTTCCGCGGGCGACGGCAGCTCCCGGCCCGCGGCGGCGCCACCGCGAGCGGACGGACCGGTTCGTTCATGGACGATTTCACGACGACGGCCTCGGGCCTCGAAGGCTTCGACCGATGGGCGACGCACGGCTTTCGATTCTCATCCTTCCGGTCTGCCTGTGCGGCCTGATGGTGGCCGCGACCCTGGCCGGCAGGCGGCTCGCGGCCGCCCGCGCCCGGCACGGCGACGGCGGCCAGCCGGTGGGCATCGGCGCCATCGATGCGGCGGTGCTCGGCCTCCTGGGCCTCCTCATCGCGTTCTGGTTCAGCTCCGCCGGTACCCGGCTCGACATGCGGCGCAACCTGATCCTCGAGGAGTCCAACGCGGTGGGCACCGCCTGGCTGCGGCTGGCCCTCCTGCCAGAGGACGTGCAGCCGGCCATGCGGCGGCTGTTCTGCCGCTACCTCGATGTGCGGCTCGAACAGGCGCCGTCGGAACGATCCGACGCGTCGAGCCGGCTCGCGTCCCGGGCCGTGGAACTGCAGGCGACGATCTGGGGGCAGGCGGTGGCGGCCGCCCCGCGCTGCCAGAGCGATCAGGCCGCGGCCCTCGCGCTGGCCTCCTTGAACGAGATGTTCGACGCCGCCAACCGGCATCAGGTCGCCTACGGCGCCCACACGCCGACGCTCATCCTCCTGCTCGTGCTCGTCGTCGGCATGCTCTGCGGCCTGCTGGTGGGGCACGACATGGGCGCCCGCGGGCCGGTCAACTGGCTCCACACGCTCGTGTTCGCCGCGGTGGTGTCACTGACGATCTGGGTGATCTACGACCTGGAAATGCCCCGGTTCGGTCTGATCCGCGTCGACGACTACGACCGCCTGCTCCGCGACCTGCGCGACGAGTTTTCGCGGAATGTGTCGGAGCCTGGGACGGCCGCCGGCGCCCCGCGGGAGCCGGCGGAAGCGAGTCCGGCGGACGACGGTCGCGGCTGATTTGCCCCGGCCCGGCCGCGTTGTAACGCTTGGAGCCTGCGGCCGTCGTCAGACGGGCCGTCGTGCATGCGGCCCACTCGTTCTTCCGGGAGGTTTCCATGGCTCCGTCCGTCGTTTCCCCGCAGGCCGCCCCCGTCCGCGTGGGCCATCGTCCGCCGCCGCGGCGTTCGTGGCTCCGCCGTCTGCTCCTCGCCCCGCGCGGGCGCGCCGCCGCGCTCCTCGGCGCGGTCCTGACGGCCGGGCCTTGCGCCGCGGTCGCGGCCGAGCCGCCGCCGCCGCTGCCGCTCGAGCGGATCGTCCTCTTCACCTCCGGCGTGGGCTACTTCCAGCACGTCGGCGAGGTCGAGGGGGACGCGAGCGTCGCGATGACCTTCAAGACCGACCAGATCAACGACCTGCTCAAGAGCCTCGTCGTCGCCGATCCCGCCGGCCGCGCCGCCGCCGGCGTCCGCTACGCGTCGCAGGATCCGGTCGCCCGCATGCTCGCGACCTTCGCCGTCGATCTCACCGACGATCCGCCGCTCGGCGTGCTGCTCGGCCGGCTCCGCGGCGAGCGGATCGAGGTCGAGGCGGCGGCGCCCGCCGCGGGGACGATCGTGGGGGTCGAGACGCGGCCCGTGGCGGCCCGCGAGGGGGAGCCCGTGCCGCGGCAGTTCCTCACGATCCTGGCGAAGGACGGCCTGCGCACGCTGCCGCTCGACACGGTCACGCGGATCAGGCTCGTCGACCCGCGGCTGCAGGCCGAGCTCGAGCAGGCGCTCGCCGTGCTCGCCGCCGGCCACGACAACGAGAAGAAGTCGGTCACGCTCGACTTCTCCGGCCCGGGCCGCCGGCCCGTCCGCGTGGGCTACGTGCAGGAGGCGCCGATCTGGAAGACGAGCTACCGGCTCGTGCTCGGCGAGGCCGCCGCCGGGGCCGCCGCCAAGGCCGACCTGCAGGGCTACGCCATCGTGGAGAACACCTCCGACCACGACTGGAAGGACGTGCGGATGGCGCTCGTGAGCGGCCGGCCGATCTCGTTCGTGATGGATCTCTACCAGCCACTCCACGTGCCGCGGCCGCTCGTGCGGGAGGAGCTGTATGCGTCGCTCGTGCCGCAGATGCACGGCCAGGATCTCGCCCGGGACGCGATGCGGCGGCAGGCCGATCGCGCCGAGCCGCGGCTCGGGGAGGCGGTCGACGAGCAGGCGGCGGCCGGACGGGGCCGCGAGCTCGCCAAGCGGAAGGCGGGGGGCATGCCGGCGGCGGCCGGGGCCATGGGGGGCGTCGGCGGCATGCCACAGGCGCCCGGGGCGATGTTCGCCGATGCGGCGCGGCTGCCGGGGCTCGCCGAGGCGCAAGCGATCGGCAACCTCTTCCGCTACGAGATCTCCCGGCCCGTGTCGATCGCGCGGCGGCAGTCGGCGATGCTGCCGATCGTGGCGGAGCAGGTGGAGGCGGAGCGGGTGTCGATCTACGACGAGCGCGTGCTCGCGAAGCACCCGCTGGCGGGTGTGCGGCTGAAGAACTCCACCACGATCGACCTCATGCACGGGCCCGTCACCGTCTACGACGCCGGCGGCTACCGCGGCGACGCCCGGATCGAGGACCTGCCGGCGGGCGGGGAGCGGCTGCTGAGCTACGCGGTCGACCTCGACGTGGAGGTGGCCTCGCGGTCGGAGCCGCGGCCGGAGCAGCTCGTGAGCGTGCGGCTCGTGCAGGGCACGCTCGTGGCCACCCGGCGGCTCGCGCGGTCGCGGCGGCTCGAGATCAGGAACTCGGGCGCCGCGCCGACGAAACTGCTCGTGGAGCACGGCCTCGAGGCCGGCTGGAAGCTCGTGAAGCCCGCCAAGGCCGACGAGACCACCCGCGACCGGCACCGCTTCGCGGTGGTCGCGCCGCCGGGCAGGCCCACCGAGCTCGTGATCGACGAGGAGCTGCCGCAGGAGCAGGTGGTGGCGATCACGAACCTCGACGACCCGTCGCTCCTGCTCTACGAGCGGGCGGGGGCGACGAGCCCGAAGGTGCGGGAGGCGCTCGGCGACGTGGTCCGCCGGCGGCGGGAGCTCGCGCGGATCGCCGAGGAGCGGGGCACGCGGGAGCGCGAGATCGAGGCCATCGGCCAGGAGCAGGCCCGGATCCGCGAAAACATGACCCGGCTCGAGCGATCGAGCGAGCTGTTCACCCGCTACGTGCAGAAGCTCGCGGAGCAGGAGGGGCGGATCGAGTCACTGCGCAAGGAGATCGCCGACCGCACGGGGGAGGAGCAGGCGCTGCGGCGCGAGTTCGACGCGTTCGTCGCCGGGCTCGGGGCCGAGTAGTGGCGCCGGGCGACGCGGCCGCCGCCCGTCGCCGTCCGGCCAAGTCGCCCACGAGCGGAGTGCGGTCGCCACGCTCCGCGGGCATCCGTCACCGGCGCTCGGCCGGGGGGCCGGCCCCCGTCACGACGACGCTCTTGATGGCGTGGAACGGGATGCGGGTGCGGGTGATGCCCGCGACGTCCTCGACGACGACGTGGTCGGCGGCGACCTCGACGATCGTGTGGCCGAGGACGCCGGGCACGTTCTCGAAGACGTGGATCTCGTAGCCCACGCCGACGTCCTTGAGCTTCACGAACTGGTCGGCCTCGAGGGGGGCGAGGAACGCCGGGGGCTTCGGCCGCGCGGCCGCCTGCCCGGAGGCGGCGACGAGGAGGATCAGGAGGAGCAGCGGCGGGACCGAGCGTTTCAGGGTCTGCATGGAGAGGTGTTCCTGTCGGGAGATCGAACCGGGGGACGGGTCGGGAAGGGGCGCGGGAATGGCACGGCCCCGCCGCTATACTGACGGCTCGCGCGTCCGTAGCTCAATTGGATAGAGCATCGGTCTTCGGAACCGAGGGTTGCAGGTTCGAGTCCTGCCGGGCGTACTCCTCCGCCCGCGCCCGCGTTCCCCCGCGTCAGCGGTCCGCCGGCGCCGTCGTCTGCCGCTCCGCCGCCGTCAACTCGCCCGCGGGGCGGCCGGCATCGTCGAAGAACTCCACGGCTCCTTCCCGCGATCCCGGGCCGGTGCCCACCGCGAGCGCGTCTACGCCGTCGGCGTCCTTGACCTCGATCCGGCCGCCGCCACCCTGCGCCACGCGGCCCATGTGCACGAGGATCGTGCCGTCCTTCGACTCGATGATGATCTCCTGGCACACCAGCCGCGTGGCCTCGAGCGAATCGACCCGGGCCGCGGCGAACTCGCCGTGCGGCACGATGATCGCCCGCATCGCCAGCCCCAGCGCGAGGAACAACAGCGGATACACGGTCCAACGTTCGCGACTGCTCATCGCCCTGTTCCGGGTGCCGAGGGAATGCGTGCGGGGGGCCGCCGCGGCCGGCGGCGTCAGTCGCCGTGGAGCTTCCGCAGCCGCGCCGAGAGCCGCAGGATCAGGTGCACCCGCTCGAACTGCTCGAGCCAGTCCGCCACGACCGCGGCGAGCGCGTCGGCCGCCGGCGGAACGGCGCCGCTCGCGCAGCTCTCGCCGAGCTGCGCCTTCGCGGCGGCGCGGTAGGCCGAAAGCGTGCGGTCGCCGTAAAAGAGCACCGGCTCGAAGTCCTCGCTGAAGAAGGCGGCCACCGGAACCCGCTGGCCGCCGCAGACCTTGAGGTGGGCCGCGATGTCGGGCCGGGCGTCGCGGTCGAGGAACCGCAGGTGGATCGACGGCGCCGCCGCCGCGAAGTGGTCGAAGATCGGGCACTGGTTGACGCAGTCGCCGCACCAGGCGCCGGCGAGCACGAGCACGGGCATCCGGCGGACGAATCCGTCGAGCACCTGCCGCTGGGCCGCCGTGAGCACGATCCGGCCGTGGCAGGCGTCCCAGCGGGTCCGCTGCTCGGGGGTGGCGTGATGCGCGAGGAAGTCGCGGTAGGGCGCCGCCGACTCGTAGGCCGCCTGCCAGGCCTCCGCCGTGGGCGGGGCACCCGCGCCGGGAATCGCGCGGGAAGGACCGGCGAAGGACATCGATTCGGCCATGGGAAAGACTCCGGAAACCTGCGAACCGTGCGACCGTGGGACGCGACGGTGGGGAGCATAACAGCCACCGGCCGCCGATTCCCGGAAAACACGCCGGAAAACGCCTGCAAAAGACCCCTTGACCCCTGAAAAAGCGTCTTCTACTGTCCGCCCGCCTGAAGGCAAGAAGGGGCGAACGGCGCCCCGCTCGATCGACCGGTGCGGCACGGATGCCGGCCGTCGCATCGGGTTCAGTGGTGTAGGCAGGGTTGTCGCGTTCGCCGAACTCCTCCGAGGATTTCCCCCCCGACAATTCGTTCCGTCCAATCGCTCCCGGAAACGGTTCAGCTTCCCCGCCCCCCTGGGATCTGGACCGTTCCGGGGGCCTTTGTTTTTGGAGGTCGCTTTTTCGCCGCGGCCCGGCCGGCCGCAGCCGCCGGCGCGGGCACAGGGATACAATTCCGGCATGGCCGAACCCGCACCCTACGAGCCGCCCGGCGCCGAGCGGCTGATCGCCTGGATCATGGGGGCGATCGTCGTCTGGGGCGCGTTCCACGCCTTCGGGGCCTGGACGCTCAACCACGACGCTCGCCGGCCGCTCATCGTGCTGGCCTGCGTGGCCGCGTTTCTCGGCTTCTGGCTGGCGATGCTCTCGGTGCGGCGGAGGCGTCTGGAGCGCGAGCGAAGGGGGTGAGCGATGGCGATCGTCCTGGGCGCGAGCCTCGACAACGGCATCGCCCCGCCCGGCCCTGTCCGGGCCCCCCTCGAGCGTTCGGAGAGCGTGACGAGCCTGTCGATCGGGCAGTACCTCATCCGCCGGCTCTCCGACTACGGCCTGCGGCACGTCTTCGGCCTGCCGGGCGACTACGTGCTCTCCTTCTACAGCATGCTCGAGCACAGCCCGCTCGACCTCGTCAACTGCACCCGCGAGGACTGTGCGGGGTTCGCCGCCGACGCCTACGCGCGCATCAACGGCATGGGGGCCGTCTGCGTCACCTACGGCGTGGGCGCGCTGAGCGTGGCCAACTCGATCGCCGGCGCCTACGCCGAGAAGAGCCCGGTCGTGCTCATCTCCGGCGCGCCCGGCCTCGGCGAACGGGTCAACGACGCGTTGCTCCACCATCGGGTGCGCGAGTGGCGGACGCAGTTCGAGGTGTTCGAGAAGATCTGCGCCGCCGGCCGCGAGATCGTCGACCCCGCCACCGCCTTCCGCGACATCGACTTCCTCCTCGACACCGCCGCGCGGCAGAAGCGGCCGGTCTACCTCGAACTGCCCCGCGACATGGCCGGCGTGGTGCCCGACCAGATCCGCCCCTACACCCACGTCGAGCCGCGGAGCGACCCCGACGCGCTCGCCGAGGCCGTCCGGGAGACGCTGGCCAGGATCTCCGCGGCGCAGCGGCCGGTGATCATCGCCGGCATCGAATTGCACCGCCACGGCCTGCAGGCGGAAGCGGTGGCGCTCGCGGAAGCCTCCGGCATCCCGATCGCGGCCACGATGCTCGCCAAGAGCGTGGTCAGCGAGGTCCACCCGCTCTACATCGGCCTCTACGAGGGGGCGATGGGCCGGGCCGACGTGACGGCGTTCGTCGAGGAGAGCGACTGCGTGATCCTCCTGGGAACGCTGCTCACCGACATCGACCTGGGCATCTTCACGGCGAAGCTCGACGCCGGCAACAGCATCCTCGCCCAGAGCGATCATCTGCGGATCAGCCACCACCACTTCCACCACGTGCTGCTCGGCGATTTCATCCGCACGCTCGCCGCGGCGCGGCCGCACGGCGCCCCGCGGCCGCTGCCCCCCGGGCCCGCCGCCGCCCGCGGCCCCT
>Ga0209189_1001400_pt1 | contig 18081 bp, 14 predicted proteins | sample C_130820_EF_Meta_FD_187308 | JGI IMG/M metagenome (GOLD analysis project Ga0209189, IMG submission 187308) | Freshwater microbial communities from Lake Croche, Canada to study carbon cycling - C_130820_EF_MetaG (SPAdes) (version 3) | ecosystem: Environmental > Aquatic > Freshwater > Lake... | reverse complement strand
AAAACGACCGATTTACTGCCAAAATTATTGAAACCAAATTTGAGTTAAACGATTCGCAAATATCTATTATTGCGGCACTTAATCCTCCACCCTCCACCAATACGAATACAAACAAACGAAATAACCCTAAACAATCGTTACTAATGAATAGAGCCAAGCCTAGACTCATTTTGGAAGAAGACGAGATACCAGTAGAGGATATGAGTTTACATATAGATAACAACATAATGAATAATGAAGAGAAACAAGAGAAACAATCAAAGGAAGAAGGCGAAGTCAGTGAAGACAATACCAAAGAGAAAGAAGAAGGCGAAGTCAGTGAAGACAATACCAAAGAGAAAGAAGAAGGTGAAGTCAGTGAAGAACAACAAAGTAAAAATAAGGTCGCCATTTTGGTTCCTTTTCGGGACAATGAACAAGGCAAGCGTACCAAAGAGTTGAAGGAATTCTTGACATACATGACCAATTATTTGAAAGGATACGACTACGAGATTTATATTATCGAACAAAGCAAGGACGGCAAAGCGTTCAACCGTGGGAAACTACTAAATATTGGTTTCGAATTAGCTAAAAAAGACGGCTGTACCTCCTTCATATTTCATGATGTAGACTTGCTACCAAGTAAAGACTTGTTACCATATTACGTAGCACCACATAGTAATCCGGTTCACTTGGCCAATGTATGGAAAGAAAGGTATGCGAATAAACCGGGACAAAAAAGGACTTACTTGGGTGGTGTGGTCTCCTTCCCTCTGAATAAGTTTGAGGCTATCAATGGATTTCCCAATACTTTTTGGGGATGGGGTGGGGAAGATGACGAGTTATTGTTAAGAACCAACGAACTAGGGTATATAATTGAAGACCCAGTTAAAGGTTCAATGCGTGACTTGGAGGCAATGAACTGGGAACAAAAGAATGAGTTTTTGAGAAAGAATAATTTGAAGTTCATGGAAAAGCGCGAGGCCCTGGCCAAACATGCGGATACCTGGAAAACCAATGGGCTGAAGGATTTGTCTTATAAGGTGGTGGAAGAGAAAAAGAGTGGGGGACATATTATGGTGGTGGTGGTGGCGATTTAGTTGCATTAGATAAGAACTTAAAACAAATATGTCCATAATACAGTCCACATATTATTTTTGTTAAATTTTATTTTTCTAATTAACTAACTAATCAATTGTCCTTTGACTATTTCATTATCACCATGTCTTGTAGATGTAAATTCTGTATAGTCACTACTGAATACTAATAAATGTATATTACCACCAAAAGAAGCTTCAAATGTATATTTATCTTGTTGTATATACTTTCCTTCACCGAATGCATCCATAATACCATTTTCCAAAAATGTGATGGAGTCATTATTCCATGAATATTTTCGTCTTGACAAAAACGTTGTTTTATATTTTTTATAAAATAATTTTGTAAGAATTTTTTCATATCTACTTTTCCATGGTACATGTACAATGCTTGGGCGTTTATTGGTAATAGTATGTAAAAAGTTACTATCAATATATTTATCTATTTCACCCCATTCACCAGATGGAATATAAAATATATTACACATATAGTCTAGTTTTATATCATATTTTTGCCAATGTTTAGCCAAATGATGAGAAATGATTGTTTGGTCAACATATGCAGAATGAGTTTGCCACCCCTCATTATTCAGTTCTTTTAAAAATGTAGTATCTTTTATAGAATTTTCTATATCATTTAGTAAAGACAACAAACTATTTTTGTAACCTATAAAAGTTCCTGTATTTATATACTTGTAAGGACTATTTTCTAAGTTTTCTAAGTTATCATAAAAATATTTATCTGAAGTTAGCTGATGGCTATACCACTTTTCAACAGACCAGACAATATCACAACTATAGGATAAAAACTTTTCTTTAATTGTTTCTAACGTATCTGCATAAAATACATCATATGCATCAGTAAAAGATATAATTGGATTCATAGATATCGGTAAACCTTTTAAATATTCTATAAACCATAGTATTTTTGATAAAAATATGAATTCTTTATTTACTCCAATCGTATCAAATGTAAAACTATTTATTTTAGCAGAATCAATTAAATATTTCATTTTGTTCACGTCATATACATTAGATGGAGTGACTGCTATAATATTATTCATACTAGTATTCGTAAACAATAAAAGTATCATAGGTAAACGCATATTTTCTCTTCATTTTATCCAATATTATAGCACATAAAATGAAGCATAAGCTTACTAGGATAAGATAACTTTATATCCCTCGTATTAAGTTTTGTCGTTTGACATCGGTGGGTTCAAAATATGCCACTACTTTATCAACTAATGCTTCCGTGTTCGAGGTACCGCACGTAAAAACGTCTAGGGCAATATATCCATGTTCTGGCCATGTATGGATACTAAGATGGGACTCAGATAGTAAGTAAAATGCGGTAAATGCTCCGTCGTCATCAAAGTCATGCCATCCTATATTCACACAGGTGACATTGGATTCCGCGAAACACTGTTGAATAAATTGGTTCCACCATTCTCTCTTGTCTTGGCTTGCTTGGATATTATTCATTTTAGGTTTATCTACGCCACTCATATCTACGATGATATGATTTCCTAAATTCATTAATATAATAAACAGAAAATATATTTAATATCCAACCTTATGTGTATATCCTACTAACATAGTGTGTTTGGTATTGTACAAAATGTTTCGCAACTATGTTATACTTTCTGTATTTTATACTTGAACTGTAAAAATTGAAATTATTTTGGTTGATATATATTCTCCAACTAACATAATAAAGATATAATACCATGTTATACTGTTGTACCGGATGCTACCCTATTTACCAAGCCAATCAACTGGCACATATGGACTTTGGTGGGTGTCTTTATAAACCACTCACTTTAGATGAAATCAGTATATGTGTACCAGTAAAGGAACCAAAACTTATTCATAAAAAGATTCGTATACATAAACGTAAAGATAAACCTAAAGACAAGACATTTGACTTTTCAAGTAAAGGTGAACCAACCACGTGTTCCGGATGTTATCCTATTTACCAAGCAAATCAAATGGCGCATATGGACTTTGGAGGATGTTTATACTGTGACCAAGTATAACAATTGAATGTTTAATGTTTTGTACAAAAGGTTTTGTTAGTAAAGTGTTTTCCATGTTTTTTTTTATATTCTTCTTTATATCCTTGTATATTTGATGAATGAAAATGAAATCAATGATATTCGTATTGCCAAAGACTTTAAGGGTATCACTTTCTCTGAGTTTAAAAAGACCGATGTCAAACGAGAACTCATAAAAAATATTTATAATGCGAAAGTTGAGCCCGCGTGTTACTGGAGTGCAGAACTGATTTGCGCCGGGCATTATAATGATTTATGGGATACTATTATAGAGTTTTATAGCAAACATATCCATATTGGGAATCCCAAAGTGATTACGTATTTGAACTTGAGGATAAACAAGTTCAAAGACATTGTAAACAATGGATTCGTAGACCAAGAGTTGCGTCTAAGAAACAATGAAAACATACGCAAACTGTTTTGTGAAGTCATTTGTATTTTATGTGAATCAAAAAAAAAGCATTCGCATTTAATAGTAAAGTTAAATAAAGATGACTTTGACTTGACCACGATGACGGGGAGATTCAAAGCACCCGCGGTACACTTTGCCCAGGATATTTTTTTGAAAGATGATCCCAAAGAGTTGTTTATAGCCCTCAATGAGTTTGCGTATAATGTCACTGAACAGGGAAAAAACAGTGTTAGTGCGTGTTACTGGATGGAGTGGATTATCGAATTCGAAACTATTTGTAAACACAAAAAAGAGAAATTTAGATGCCAGCGGCGCACATTCGCTAAAGTGGACCCCAAATATCAAATGGATATCATTTGGATGATTTGGGATATTTTACTCGCTGAATCCAAAAAGAAATCCAATTTGATTCAAACCATTGTGAACAGTGCGTTGAATATTTTTTGCCTTAGGTACCAAAGTGGGTGCCATAAAAAGCGAAAGTTATTGGTATATTTTGCGGTAGAAGTACTCACGGAAACGTATTCTTTAGAAGAAGAAATACTCAAAGAAAAAGATAAGGCACGCATGGCAGGCACCATCGAAAACATTCATAAAATTTATAAACAAATCAAGAAAAACGAACACTCTCCTGGTATGGACTATTTATATCAAAATGTCAATGCCAGTAACTTGGAGAAAACCATTGCCAAGTTGGAAGCCATGAATAACTTAGGAGATGAATATATTCCGCGGACGACGGATAATACGGATTAACTTAATTTCCAGACCCGGAACTTCTGGACCTAGAACTTCGACTTTTTGATTCCGGTCTAACTTTGGGGGTTTTACTAGTAATATTATGCAACCCTTTTTTCATACTACTATATGCACGAGATGTTTTTTTCCAAGTACCTCTAATAATTTTCCTATAAATCTCATTCCTCAAATTTTCACCTGGAGTTTGGTTAAATACTGGACTCGTAAACCCAGGAGGGCTTTTTTTAGCTTTTTTTTCATCTTTTTTTTCATCTTTTTTTTTAAAGCTATTTTCTCCTCCTGAATATTTTTTGTGTTTCATCGTATGACTACGTTTACTTCTTTTAAGTACCATATAATATATATAAATATTATTATTTTATAAATATTTTATCATTATTTTATCAAATTGTTTCTAAATACTAATTCAAGGGGTTTATATATTTAATATATTGTATACATATATAAACCATGAAAACGAAAATGACACAATCCAAAAATAGAACCAGGAAAAACAAAGGTAAACAAAGCGAAGCAACCATTGTATTAACCTTTATTCAAATGTTGAATACTGTAAAATTATATCATTGGAAAACATATAGCTACGCACAACATAAAGCCACCGATAAACTATATGATGACCTTAATGACCATATTGACAAGTTTATGGAAGTAATGCTGGGCAAGCAGACGACGCGCGTCGACCTCTCTGCCATAAAAAATCTGCGTTTACTGGACTTTAACAATGTGCAACAACTCAAAAAACAAGTGGAATCTTATAAAGCCTTTTTAATAAACATGGACGCCAAATTTGATGCACATATGAATAGCGACTTGCTGAATATTAGAGACGAGATTTTGGGCGACTTGAACCAGTTTAGTTATTTGTTGACGCTGGATAAATAAATCCAAAGGAATAAAATATGTATATAGATATTTAATGTATATATGTATAGATATAGATATATATTAAAAAAAGAACTTAAAGACAATTTAATGATATTATAGTGGGTTATAAAGCTTTAATCCTTCTTCCGGGCCAGTATAGCTTGGTCAGTGATGATTCGCGGGGCGATATTCATCGTCATGAGTTCCTGAGAGAGTAACTTGTACGCATAGGGTATTTCCACATATGAAAAGTCCACCGTGTTTTCGCACGTATGGCAACAGTGTATATGTACTGCGTCGTTATAAGACGCAATGAGTCCGCACTTGTTACAAACATGCACCGAATATTTATCAGATACATCGTATAGTCTCTCTCTCGTAAACCTAGACGCGCCGTGCGATGCCGAGGCATCCTTTTCCATCTCTCCAAAACGCAGCCCACCATCTCTGCTACGTCCTTCCGCTGGCTGTCTCGTCAGGTTCACCATCAATCCAAACGACCTACTATGTTGCTTATCTTTTACCATATGTTTCAACCTCTGGTAAAATACTGGACCAATAAACACGTCGCACTCGATTGCCTTTCCGGTCATTCCATTATACATCAACTCGTTACCATGGGCTTCATATCCTAGTTCCAACAGTTTTTTGGATATATCGGGAACATCCAGGTCCCCGAAACTGGTACCGTCTCCAAAGAGACCTAGTTCGACCAAGACTTTGCCTAAGAGCGACTCTTTCAGTTGACCAATGGTCATACGAGAAGGAATCGCATGCGGATTAATAATAATATCCGGTCGGGTACCGTTGCTGGTAAATGGCATATCTTCTTCAGGTATGATATTTCCTACTGTCCCTTTTTGTCCATGTCTGCTACTGAATTTATCTCCCACCACTGGCTTACGTAGTGCACGGAGTCGTACTTTTGCTAAGTTGTATCCATCGCCATTTTTACCATTATAGTTCTTGTCGATATATGTCTCTTCACTCGTCTTGTATTGCTTACTTTCGTCCAAATATTTCTTGACTTTGGTATGGTCGTTCTTGTTTTCTTTGATAGGTGTCACTTTCGCAATAATAATATCGCGATTTTCAATCAAAGTATTTTCCGGAACAATACCCTTGGCATTGACCTTTCCATAATTACCAAACTTCATTCCTTTGGTTTTCTTGGGGTCCGGTTTACACCTTATCTCTTCGTCGCCATTGATTTTTTGCTTGTCTTCATCTTTTTCCGTATGATATATCGTAATCTGGAATAAACCGCGGTCAATAGAAGCTTTATTTACTAAAAGTGAGTCTTCTTGGTTATATCCGGTATGCGTCATGATGGCCACCGTGATGTTACATCCGGCCGGGATTTCATTCAACTTGATAATATTCATAATACGTGTGTCCACCAATGGCCTGCTGGGATAATGTAATATATACGCCGTTTTATCCATTCGGTCTCGGTAGTTGGTGGCATAAATACCCATTGCCTGTTTTCCTTGTGCACACTGATATGTGTTTCTGGGAGACTGATTATGGTCTGCAAAAGGAATACATGAGGCCAGTACACCGAAAATGGTGGACGGATGGATTTCACAGTGAGTATACTTGCGTAGTCCTTCTTCGCTTATTAACTCAGCAGGAGTGGTAGCAATTAAACTAAGGCTTTGTTCTTCTGGGTCCAAATATTCAATCACCGAGTCAGGTGATTTACAGTCAGTAAGTAAGTCATCCCAACATAAGTTACCATTTAATACTTCTTGTACCAAGTCTTTTGTAATAATCAACTGATTGTTTTTGACTCGAAACAAAGGTCTAGTCACGCGGCCGCTATCATTACAAACGCGTATTTCTTGTGACTTACAGTCAAACACGATGGAGGTATAAATATTGATGATACCTTTGTATTTGAAGGTTTTCAAAGTTGTATATAATGAAAAGGGGTCAGCGGATATACCAACCCATGCACCATTTATGAAAACCTTGACTTTATCTGCCACTTCGTGTGGTTTAAGTTGGTCAATCGCGGTTATATATGGTTTAACATAGTCATATAATGAAGTACTGTCTGAGTGAATCGTGACGTGCATCATATAACTCATGTTTTTAACGATACCGACTGAAGCTCCTTCAGGGGTTTCCGCAGGACATAAAAATCCCCACGAGGTATTATGTAACCTACGAGGGGGAATGATTTTCCCAGTTTTGTCACTGGGTGTGGATATTCGCCGTAAATGGCTGAGGGTGGATACATAGTTGAGCCGGTTCAACACCTGCGCCACCCCCACTTTGTTGGAGTTACTGTTTTTGGTACCAAAGTCACCGGTAGACAAGGCTTTCCTGAGTCCATTTTCAATGGTAGGCGGTTTAATGATTTTGTAAATATTGGTCCAGTTGATGATATTGAGATAATCTTGTTTGCTTTTCCATGAACCAGTATTGATTTCTTTGACGACCATTTTTTCCATGTCTTTCACCAGTTTATTAAAATAATTACGAAATAAATTATTTAAAGACGTGCCAGGTAAGTCAATACGCTTATTAAGATAAGAGTCGCGGTCGTCACCGGTTATCCATGAATAGTTCGCAGCTTGTAGCAACTTATTCGCCATGTATCCCAAAAAGTAAATCTTTTGCTCTACTGTCTGACAATGCGGGAACAAGTCGTTTTGTAATACATCCATGGTGAACTGATGCTTTTTCATCGCGCCCGTCTCTTTGTCCATATTAATAGGGGTATAGCTGACATGTGTCACGATATATTTGATGGCGTCTTCATAAGTCAAATATTTATTGGCTTCGTCGATAGAAGCCTCCAAGTTGGAATACATGCTGCTATATTTTGGGTCATTAATATCTAGTAGTATATGTTCGCATATTTTTTTATCCGATATCACCTTGAGCGCTCGAAACACGATAAACAAAGGAATGGGTTTTTTGATACGAGGGATTTGAATACAAATCGGGAACCCCGAACCATTCGCTTTGGAACTAATCATCATGCTTATTTGCTTGGGAGAAATACACTTAAAGTCAGGAACCGATTTGATTTCTGCTTTCCATGTGTATTTGGTATTATTTTTGGAAATATTGAATACATAAACACGATTTTCGGCCGCACGTTCCTGACCAAGGATGGTTTTTTCGGAACCATTAATGATAAAGTATCCACCGGTGTCGTATTTACATTCCCCGATAGTACTGCTATCGACGTGTTTGTACTGATTCAACACACAGATTTTACTTTTCAACATGATGGGTAACTTACCGATGCGAATTTTAGGCAATACTTTATAATATTTTTTAATGTTTTCCAGATTTTCGCCGTCTCGTACAATATATTCAATGTTAATGTCAATGGTCATGTCCGATGCATAACTGAAGTTTCGCAGTCTGGCTTCTTTAGGAAACATTATTTTTGTGGCGCCACTGTTTTCGTGAATTTGAGGACGGTAAATATTGAAATTTTCAAAGGTAATAAATACTTCCAAATAATAAAGTCCACTCTCCGGATGGTAATCATTCTCTGATTTGATTCTCACGCGGTTGAACATATTGATGGTTTTGTTGATTTGCTCGTCCACAAACTGGTTATATGACTCCAATTGGTGTCTTACCAGTCGACCTAGATGGTCTTTGAAATAAGATTCAATAATATTCCAACAATCTTCATTATTTACTGTATTTTTATAATCGGTACTGATATTTTTGGTATCTTCTTGCATCATGGTTATAATTGATTGCATGATAGATACAGTTATTTAATATTTCATTTTTTTTTTAAGTCGTTTTTCTTGTTTTTATTTTATAAGATAAAATTGTCAAATGTTTTTTTATCTATAATACAAATGTCACAAAAAACTATTCAAATAAATCCAGAGTTGTTCAAGTTATCGAGGGGGAATAAAACCCGCAAGAATCGAGACAAAAAAGAGTTGTCTATTGAAATGAATCCCATTGGTATACCAAATAACTTGAAAACTAAGCTTTTGAACCGTATCAAACAACACAAGTCCAAAGAACTACAACAACACAAACATAACTCCTCTTTGAAAGATACAACTACTAAAAGCAATTCAACAACATCCAGTTCTGCGAGTACAAATCAAACAGATGAGTTCACAAATGCACTAACTTATTTAACCGAGTTGAATAAAAAACAAAAACAACCTGCAACTACTACGAAAATACCACAATCAAATATCATGACTAATAACAAAACATTGAAACAAACGTATACACATTTAAATGGTTCGTTTGACTATCCTGTTTCTTTAGAAATACCAAAGGAACTTTTAGTTGAAAATACTACTCCTATTGGTAAAGACATATTTAATATTAATTACCATGTAGACGACTCCGTGCCTTATGGTTGTTTGAAAAATGGCAAAAAAAAAACATATAAACAATGGAAGGAACTTCTACAAAGTCCTGTACCTAATTCTCTTTCTACGTCCGTTTCGGCAAGTTTGGGATTAGATGTCGTAAGACCACCGACACCACCCAGGATTTCTTCAACCTTTGTTCAACCACCAGGACATGTCAGTAATAATTTTAAAGCACCAACATCGACATCAACATCAATACCAACATCGATACCAGTACCACTAGTTGATGCAAACAGAGAAGAAAGATTAAAACAAATTAAAAACAAGTTGAAACGACTGGAAGATAAAGAAACACAAAAAAATAAAAAAGTATTGGATGAGTTGACTAATATCCAAGAACAAATATTGAACCCAGAAGGAATGGTATCTAAACCAACATATGAGTCTATTTTAGAAAAAGAAGACAAAGATACCCCTAAAAATATTTTTAAAAAAACCATTAAACGAAAATATACACTGGGTAGATGTAAAGATACCAATACAGTCTCGATATTGATTAACAATCGTGATACGAGAAAAAACATGGTCGACACATGTAACGAGCTTAAAAAAACAGATATCAATGACGTACGTAAATATTTGAGACAACATGGGCTCGTAAAAGTGGGTACTACATGTCCTCCCGATATATTAAGAAAAACCTTTGAGTTTGCCATGTTGAGTGGTGAAGTGAGGAATACTAACAATGATACTATACTGCATAATTTAATGCATAGTGAAAACAATACATAACATTTACCACATTTTTATATGTATATAGTATAAATGGATTTTGAACCAAATAATAAAGGTACAAAACGTAAAAAAAAACACAAACTTAAACCTAAACTATCCAGAAAAAACATACGTCTACCAGTTATTCCAACACCTGGTCCAACACCTGGTCCAACACCTGGTTCAACACCTGGTCCACCACCAGTTATTCCAACACCTGGTTCAACATCTGGTTCAACACCTGGTTCAACACCTGGTTCAACATCTGGTCCAACACCTGGTTTAACACCATCGTCTATACAGCCATTATTTGGTCCACCACCACCTACAACAGAATTTAATATAAACAAGTTAATACTACCAAAAAAAATAATCATTACTGATAAAAACAACATAGAACAACCAGTAAGTGACTGTGTCAAACGATTAATCGAATTTTCATATAAATATTACAAAAATAAAAAAGAAAGATATCAGTCACTTACAATAATATGTGGTGACCAAACAGCTGCTTATTATTGTTTGGCAATGAAATATTTTCATATTTTTGATGAAAAAGTTAATGTTGTTGTATTACCATTTGTTAATGATTCACAAAGTTACATTGACCAGTTAACTCAATATCAAAGAAATAATGATAACATTATTAAACAAAATGTAGTTATACTTTATAGTGACAACCAAACGTTCGATTCAAAATTATTAAACGAAAAAAGAAAAACACTAAAAAAAGATGAACTTGCAGTTAAAGAAGCAAACAAATTATTAGAAATAGACGAACTTGCAATTAAAGAATCAACTAAAGCACTTGATAAAGAAATGAAATTAAGCAATACGCTAGTAGCAACAGCAACAGCAACCGCAACAGCAACAGCAACAGCAACAGCACCAGCAACAGCAACAGCACCAGCAACCGCAACACCGACAACAGTACCAACGTCATATGAAAGACTATTAGATGCAACCCAAAAGGCATTTGATGAAGTAAAACTCAATTTATCAACTATATCAACAAGTGCTGATACAGAAAGAGAACAAGCAAATATAGCAAGAGAGAAAGCAAATAACGCAAGAGAGGAAGCCGCAGCAGCGGCAGATATAACAACCAAGGCATTAACCAAAGCAAACAATACCATAGAAAGTGTGATACATGCATTAAAAGATTTAAAAATAAAAAGAGATGCAGTAAACGAAGCAACTGCAATAGCAACGGCAACGGCACTTGGAACCCCAGCAGCAGATGTAGCAAAGGCCAAAAAAGATATACTAATGGAAACTGTAAATAATGCCGCTGAGTTAACAGTTACCCAGGCAGAACAAGCAGTGAAGGAAACAGATGAAGCAGTTTTGGCGGCAGAAAATGAAATCGAAAGAGTTACATCAACTGGTACATCAACTGGTACATCAACTGGTACAGGAAATAAAGCAATGATAGAAATAAATGAAACGGAACAAGCATTACAGGCAGCAAAAACATCTCAAACTGCATCTCAAAATTTAGTAACCGCATTGAAAGACGCAGTAGACAAGGCAAATGAAGTGGCAGATGCGGCAAAAAAGGTAAGAGAAGAAAACCCAAATAATTTGAACAAAGTAAAAGAACAACTACTAGTTAACCAGTTGAGTGTAGTGAAAGAACAGTTTAATGTAGCAAGTAAAAGGTTGAATCTGGCAAATACATTAGATAAAATTTTAACTACAGCAAAAGAAATCGCAATTAAAAAGGGTAATGTAGCAACTGCAAGAAAGGATGAAGTACAATTAGTCAATAAAATCGCTAATCAAGCAAAAATAACAGCTGATGCATTTAAATTATCGACTTACGGTCCAGAACCAGATGACGAATTAAATAAAACAATTATTGAATTTAATAAACTACCAGGGTTAAAAAAAAGTATAAAAATAGCAGAAGCTGAGTTGGAACAAACAGAAGCGCTAGATTTAAAATTAGAACAATGTATTCTTTATGTTATTAAGAATACTTACTCAAATAATGTTAGGATTGTAAATGAGTTTATTGATAAAAAATATCTAGAATACGAAAAAGAAAAAAAACGAGAAAGAAAACTAGAAAGAGAAGAAAAAAGAAAAAGAGAGAAAGAAGAAAATAAATGGAAAAATATCGATGAAATAAACCAGAAGAATATAAAAGAAGAAAAAGATAAAGAAGATAAAGAAGCTAAAGAAGATGAAAAAGAGGATGACTTACTTTATCCGTGTGATATGAATATATTAAAAAATTTCAAAAACTTGGTTGCTACTTTTCACTCTGTTTCTCCTTCAGTTTCTATTGAAGGTGGTGCTGCAACTGTTGTTCCTGCTGTGTCAGTTGTACCAAGCTCTTTTTTTACGGGGTTTCAACATTTAAAAAAGAATGAGTTAGCTCAAATGATTATTGCAATATCGATACATTATCCAGACGTGAGTGTAGACGAATCTGAGTGGTACAAGTTGAATTGTAAAGAGTATCCGATAAAGTCTTTTTTAGATATTGAAATAAAAGCATATATATATAATCAACCAAGTACCAAATTTTTTGAGTACAAGCCAAACATGACTGACAAGACAGTGTCAAAAGATAGTAAGTTATTGTTTGAACCGCTATACAAGTATAGCAAGGATGCGATTAAAAATAATCAAGGAATAAATAATAATTTGACTGCACAATTTTTTGAACCTAAAAAGTTTGAAAAAATGATTCAATATATAAGTAAGTCAAACCATGCAGATACTTATCAAAAGGCAGAAGACTGGGGGTTTATAAACAATAACTTGGAATTAACTTTGTCTACATTGTTTGAAAAAAGTAAAAGTACAGATAAAGATAAAAGTAAAAATAAAAAACTGTTTTATTACAACAACATAGTTTACGATATTGTTGGTCATAAATGGAATGTATCTTCGGTAACAGAAACGAAGGGATATATAGATATGGACCCACAATCCAAACTAAACCAAAAAGAAAAAGAAGATAAAACACTAAAAAAAGAGTGGGAAAGTTATTTACGTGATAAGTATCCAAACGATTATACAAAATATTACAAAAATATAAATAATGATTATTTGAAAAAGTACATAAATATGTGTATAATAGACTATATAAATAAATACGTATATGACCATCAAGATAAATATAACACAAATAACACAAATAGTACAAATAATGCAAATAGTACCTATGTTCCATATGGCTTAAGAAACCCACTATATATGGGAGGCGGTTACAACGATTTTTGGAATAGAAATGATATCTATAGACCAAATGATATCTATAGACCAAATAATATCTATAGACCAAATGATATCTATAGACCAAATAATATCTATAGACCAAATGATATCTATAGACCAAATGATATATATCAACCAAATGGTAGACAAAATGTTGTTTCTTTGGAAAACTTGTACAAAAATAATACAAGATATGATAACGCTGAAAAATATAAAAACAGTTATATTTATAAAAATAAAGATGACTATCAAATTATAGAGGAAGTAAGGAGAGAATATCAAAACAAGTTTAAAAAAATAATAGAGGAAACGGAAGATTATAAAAACCACTTACTTAACAGTGGTACATATAACGCGAATAAGTATTTAAACCATGAATTAAATGAAAAAATGAAAACGGAATCCATAAAAAAAGAAATAAAAACCAAAACAGAAGAAAAAATAAAAGACAAAAATAATATTCCAAAAAACTTTGATGCTATAAAAGGTTTATGGAATAACTTTTTAATTTTTTCAAATAAAAACAGAATAAATGATAGGTTAAGTCAACGCGAAAAAGTACGTATTTTAAAAATAAAAATAGATTTGGAACTTGTGCCAGATAACTTGAATCTAACGGATAAGCAAATCAAAGAAATGAAGTGTACATGGACAAAACAAAGAATTGAAAACTCGTTCAAAGAAATGACTGGTCAAACGGACGATAAAAGTAAAAAAGAGACAAATAAAATTCTTAGTAAAAATTCAACTTCAAATTCAGTTATAGTTAATAATAAAGTTACTAAAACAAAGAATAATGTGAAAATGTTGGATGAACGAATCACATTGGATGATGGTATCGGTCCTGTGATTAACAGTATAAAAAGAAACAAAATAAAGACCCTTAAGAACAAACATTTGACAAATAAAAGGAGTATAAAAAATAAAATGGGTAGAATGAGTAGAAGGAATAAAAGGGCGACAAGTTGAAGTAATCAAAGGCACACTAGTTATGCCTACTAGGTGAATAATATGTATTCGTCAAAATTGGTTGTTTGAATGTAAGAAATCACGTGATTTTCAAAAACACGTGTTTCTTTGAAATGCCAAAATTGGTTGCGTCACTTAATTGAGTTAAGTATTTGTTCCATTACTTGCTCTAGTAGTTGGTCCCACATTTGTTCCGCGACATATCTATCCTCTTCAGATAGTTCATTATATATTGCGCTCATTTGTACAATTAACAAGTCCATAGATTCTTTGGATTTATGAATCATATGCAACATATTATGTTTTTTTCTTAAAGGTTGAAGATAAAATACATATAACCGCAAAAAGTTATTTTTCATTACTAACATATTTATTGCGGATATTTGACATACCATCAAATAGTATATGATATATGTCAACTTCATTTTAATAATATCATATTTAAAAAAATAAAATATTTGTTTCATTTTTTTTATTCAAAAAAAATTATACTAACAACACAACATAAAACAAAATATGACAAACTGTGGGTATATGTTTTATGTATTTGCCAAGAATTCGTTGACCCATTTTTCAGGAATACATTCAAAGTCTATCAGCATTTTATTGAGTTCATATCTCTTTTTATATTCTTCGTTTTCAGCGAGTTTCTTGGGTAGCATCTCTGGGTTCGCATAATACTTGAGTGCAGTTTTGATGCCGCATTTGGGAAACACCGAAGGAATATTATCGCTTATATCACCCATAAGTATTTTACAAAACAAATCTCGTTTGGCGTCTCCCGTACTGCTTTTTTGTTCCGTGAGTTTGTTATAGTTCATATCGTAAAGTAGGACTCGGTCTCCGGCCAATTGTAAATAATCTTTGTCACTGGTAATGACATATATTTTACATGTGGGGCATTCGACCAACATACGTTTAATGGTAATAGCGATACAGTCATCGGCTTCCAGTCTTGGATGCCACATGATACTTTTGGCGCCACCTTGTATAAACAATTTCTCCTCATAAGCCATTTTAATCAATGGACCACCTAGAAACCCTCTTTTGTCTCGGTCCGCGTCACGGGTTCCTTTGTATTGTTCAATAAACTCGTTACGCCAGATATCTGCGCGTCTACAGTCTTTTCCTATAAACATGACTGTATCTTGCCCTTTCAAAATACCAATGGCTCGGGGTAAGGTATGAAGGTTATCTATAAATGTCTTTTTGTATTTGGCGATAAATGTCTCACTGAGTTCTTCTAGTTTTTCCCCAGGGTGCGCTCGGTTCCACCAGCTTATAATTCGGTAATAAGCTTGGAAACAATAATAACTACCGTCTATCAAAAGGATATTAGAGTGGGGTGGGATTTCGTCAAACTGAATATTCATTATGATTGTCTTTATATGAGTGGTGAGTTGTTATCTAGAAAATTTCATTTTTCTTGGGATAAGAAGGGTACATAACGTTTTGTTAAAGAAAAGTTCGGTAAAGATAAAGAGCTATGAATTAATATTTTTTATTAGAATCTTCAAAGGATTGTATCTGGGATGCTTTGCTTCCTTTTTTCCTTAAAAATTAATTGAATATTCTCAGAATTATCAAAAAGTAAAAAACAAAAGTCGGGTGGCCAACCAAAATTGGACATACCCAAAAATGTCCAAAATTCGTTTTCCGAAAAAAGTCTTGAAAAAAAGACGAAATTAGGAATTGTGACCATCATGGTAAGGCAACCAAAAATAGTGATGCAAAAGTTGTGACCAAACATTTTTGAGAAGTTTTTTTCGGCGTTTTTTTATATCCCATTTAAGATAATGGAGGATATCGAAAAAGCGCCGAAATCTGCCGAAAAATTCTGTTGTTTTTTTTGTGACTTTTATTCGAGCAAAGTCAGTGATTGGAAGAGACATATTGCCAGAGCAAAACATGAAAAACAGGTAAAAGGATATCTAGGAAACCATCCAGAATTAGAAGAGCATATTTGCGAATGTGGAAAGGCTTACCAGTATAGCTCAGGTTTATGGCGACATCGCAAGAAATGTGTTAAAGCATCCAAGAAAAATAGTGAAGAAGAGATAACCATATCGAATACTCCTTGTATCACTCCGGAACTGATATTACAGTTGATTGAGCAGAACAAGGAATTGCAGCAAACGTTGATTGAGCAGAACAAGACGATAATAGAGTTGGCTAAAAAGTCAGGTACGAACAATAGTTATAATAATAACAAGACCTTTAATTTGCAGTTGTTTTTGAATGAGACGTGTAAAGACGCCATAAATATGACGGATTTTGTGAATCAGATTCAGTTATCTATGAAGGATTTGGAGGAAACGGGGAAGGTGGGATATGTGGAGGGTATCAGTAAAGTATTTATAAACAATTTAAAGGATATAGATTATACGAAAAGGCCGATACACTGTAGTGACGCGAAGCGGGAGATATTATATATAAAGGAGCGAAACCAGTGGTGCAAAGACGAGAACAAGTTGGAGCTGACCAAGGCCATAAAGCATGTGGCGAGTAAGAATATTCGGCAGATAACAGAGTGGCAGAAGTTATATCCGGAGTATGCCAGGCCGGATTCGAAGCAAAACGATAAATATATGAATATTGTGTTGAATTCCATGTCTGGTTCTACTAAGGAAGAGGCGGATAAGAATTACGAGAAAATAGCGCGAAATATTGCCAAACAGGTGATACTGACTGCCACGGAGAAAAAGAGCTGAGCCCTCCCGCATCCTTCTTTAAGTCCTTTTTTAAATCAATTAAGCGGCGGTGGTTTCTTTAAGTCCTTTTTTAAATCAATTAAGCGCCCCTCTGTTAGTAATTATTTAATTAAAGTTGATTAAATAATTTATTATTTTTAGACAATCCAATTCTAAAGAATAAGTATATACAAATAAAAAATTGAAAAAAGGATATAGAATAAAATAAACAGTATTCATATACATACAAATGGAATATCCGATTCAATGTTTTTGTGGTACCATTCTTGCGGACAAGTATCAATATTATATCGAGGAAGTGAGACAGCGGAAGATGTTGAGTAAGATGGATGTGAAAAAGGTGATTTACTTGACGGATAAAAACACTGAAAAGACAATACAGGGAGTTGTGATGGATGAGTTGAAATTAAACAAACAGTGTTGTAGGACACATATGATGAATTATCAGGATATTTAGAGCAATGCTTATTTTCTTTAAGTTCTTTTTTATTTCCTTTTAATATTTAACAGTTAAACGCTGGTTTACCGATGAATATCTGTGAATAGAATAAATTAAATAATTCAAATATATTATTGATGATACCAAAAATAATACATCAAACATGGAAAGTAAAAGTCATTCCAGACGGATGGAAAGATGCAGTTACATCTTGTAAAAGAGTTAATAACGGATTTAAGTATTTATTATGGACGCATGAATCGATGGATACATTTGTTAAGACATATTATTCTGGTTTTTATAAAGTATATAAGTTATACAAATATGATATTCAAAGATGTGATGCATTTAGATACTTGTTATTATATAAATATGGAGGAGTATATTTAGATTTAGATATGATTTGTAATAAAGAGTTAGACAAATTTGTACATTACGATTTAGTTTTTGCGCGGTCATCTAATGTT
>Ga0209189_1001399_pt1 | contig 18082 bp, 22 predicted proteins | sample C_130820_EF_Meta_FD_187308 | JGI IMG/M metagenome (GOLD analysis project Ga0209189, IMG submission 187308) | Freshwater microbial communities from Lake Croche, Canada to study carbon cycling - C_130820_EF_MetaG (SPAdes) (version 3) | ecosystem: Environmental > Aquatic > Freshwater > Lake... | reverse complement strand
AACCGGGGCGCCGCCGCGCTGGCCGTTATCGATGCGCTGGAAAGCGCCGGGGCGCGCGTCGAGGTTACGCTGCGCCAGCGTTCCAAACTTAACAAGGCGCGTCTGTACAACTTTGCCGCCGTAGTGAAACGCGCCGAAGACGTTCTTGAACTCGATCGCATGGCGTTTTTGTTGATGCACGCCAGCGTTCAGCGGCGCTTTATGTTCCGGCTGCGCGAGCAAAGCGCGGGCGGGCCCGAGTGGATTAAGGGCTCCTATGGCCATAGCGTCAACATTGCCGCCGAGGAGATCGCGCCGGGCGCGCTGTACTTCCCGACGCCGGCGCGCAATCTATCACAAGCCGCCGCCGTCGAACTGGCACAGGCTATGGTTAAACAATACACCGCAACCGCAACCGCATGAAACTACCCGCAGACAACAACACCAACACCAACACCAACACCATGACATCAGACATCCGATCACTAATTCCGGGCGCGCTGGCCGCGCTCGGCGTCAAACCCGAAGCGCTCGAAATAACGGGCTCAGGATGGGACGCGCTTATCGCCGCGCTTAACCGCTCCGAAAAAGCCAAGCTTGAACTCGACGCCGCCCAAAAGGCAGCGACCGATGCAGTGCATTATTTTCTCGCCAAGGGCGGGACACTGCGCCAAGTAGCCAGCGCCAGCGCCGACATTATCAACCGCCGGGAGGTAGCACGATGAGCGCCGAACAACTCGCCGCCCGCTTTTATCCGGGCTCTTTACTCATCACGCCGGGCGCTGCGCGCGCCTTCAATCCGCAGGAGGTACTCGCCGCGCTGGCTTGTCATCTTCGGGGCGATTGGGGCGACCTTGGCCCGGAGGACAAACACGAGAACGACGCCGCGCTCGAACACGGCGGGCGCCTTCTCTCGGCGTACACGCGCCTCGAGGATGAAGAGCGCCTCTGGATCATCACCGAGGCCGACCGCAGCGCAACAACAGCCCTTCTTCCTGATGAGTACTAAGCGCCCCACTCACCCCGCCGCCGTTTGCAGGATGACGGCGCGCGACATTCCGCAGGAATTGATCCGCAACGCCAAGCGACGCGCCCGGGCACGCCGGGAAGCGCTCGACCGCGCCGTGATGCTGGCCGACGCGATAGGAGCGCTGGCCGGGCTCGGCGTCCTCGCCGGGCTCCGGGCGTTCTACCATTAGACGCGCACCCGGGGACCGCCCGCAACTGCGCCCGCCTTGGCACGCCCGAGGCGGGCGTTTCGCTGTCTGCCAGCTGTCATCACCTTGCCAAGCCATGAAAACGCGTTCTGGGGGCCTTTACGGCGCAGCGCGGGCCATTCTCGCAGACGATCGCAGACCGGGTCGTCAACGTGCGCGCGTTCGCGCGCGTGTACGCGCTCGGGCGCGGGCGCAGGCGCGGGCGCGGGCGTGGGCGTGGGCGCAGGCGTGGGCGCAGGCGTGGGCGCGGGCGCAGGCGTGGGCGCGGGCGCAGGCGCGGGCGCGTATGCGTATATGTATAATAGGGCGCCGTTTGAAATCTGAAATTTTCTTTTAAGCCTAAAAGGCCCAAATTTTTTATTTTTTCACCGAAACCAAAAATTCCGATGGCGAAAACGAATTTATATTTTTGGAACTTTGGAGTTGTCAGTCGTCTCCAAATTGTAGGAGTCTTCCGCCCGCATGAAGCCAAAAACCCGCTCCACGAAAAAACCAATCCCGGCAGACAAGCGAGTCACAATTCCAGAATGCGAGGCTTGTGGTCGCAAGGCACCAGTGGATTTAAAAACGGGTCTGTGTATCCGTTGCGACGGGAAGGAGTGATGACCGCCCAGCGGGTTTATCTATCCCACTGGACGGCCAACACACGACAACACGACCGACGAATAGGGTCGTAAAGGGCTAATAGGGTTTTGTCAAAAAGAAACCCCTTCCGAGTGTCTGCGAGGGCAAAGGTTCGAGGGGTGTCGCGACTGCGGTGGGAGATGCACCGCCTCGGAAGGGGCGTCGGCTGGCGTAAAGAAAAACCAACCAACGAATCAACACTACCCTACACGAGGTAGGTTGTCAACCTGTGACCCTGTGACCCTGTGACCTTGTCGCGGGGAAGCGAGGTCGGGCTGTACCGCAAAGCGAATGGCCAGCTACTAACAATTCTCACGATTTTGATTTTTCGATGTTTGGTGGGTGGGGGTGGGTTTATTTTAATTATGTGTGTGAAGATATATATATAGATTGTCCGGCATATCTCCGTATAGCTCGCGGTATAAAAACAAACCCACCCCACCCCCCTTATCGATTTAACAGAGTAATTGGCGGGGTGGGTTTAATTTATCCCACCCCACCAAACATCAATAATTGATATAAAGTCCCAAATTACCCTTTAACTCCGTAACCATATAACATTGAATTATTTCTCATGTTAGAAGGGTGCAATTTCATCATTCTGCAAACCCACCCCACCAAACATATCGATATTAAAGTTAAATCGGTAGGTTGTGATGCCATGTACCAACCATTTTTTCTCCAGCCTCGGATACGTTCCTATCAGCTTCGCAAGGCTTTTTCCGATCATCCGAGTCGTCAATCCACGAGTAATGCCGGGCATATCGTTCTGGAGTTCGTGAAGGAGTTCGGTCGCCGTATAGGTCGTTTTGGCGTCTTTATCCTTCGCCTTTGCAATGCACCAAGGTTCAAGGATCTCTTGCAGGCTGTACTCAAATGACTCGGCATGGGCTTCCTCCATCAAGGTCGCATGGTGAAATGGTTTCACTCCAAAGCGGGGCTTGGATCGATTGACAATGTGGGCGGGGATTTGCCAATCAAGGAGCCATCGCAAAAAGTGAGGGAGTTCGGCAAGAAGCATGGCTTCGTTCTCCTCGTTGGTTTTACGAAAGACAGGGTGAAAATCGTCGTTAATGAGGAACAGGGAAACTTTGTCTGCGAATGATCCATCCATCGCTGGGAGCATTGATAAGCTTTCGGGGTCTGTGTTCATGGTCAGACAGACACGGCCAAGGAACGGGAGTTCAATCGTATCCTTGAACTTTGGCTGCCAGAGTATTGTGGGATTCGCCGCAAATTCCTTGAGGGCTTGGGTAAATCTCCGTTTCTCCCGGTAATCGCCATCGCTAGGGGCATCATCCACGCGCCAGTGACCAACCTCGCCCGCGCCTTTGTTGAACGCGCTGGATCTCATGAGGACGGGGGTTGCGTTGACGCTCCCGCCGACTGCTGCCCCGACCAACCAGCGGTTGATGAAGGATTTCCCTGTATGGACGCCCCCGGCAATGACAAGAATGTGACCCGGTTGCAGGGATTTCCGTAGCGCAGACGTATAGAAATGCTTCAGCCAAGCAAGGAAGTGATCGCGGGCTTCGCCTTCTGGTCTGTCGCCGTCATCGAACGCATTGTTGATGTAACCGTGTAACCAAGGCCAGAGTGACGGGTCGCCTTGCCCCTCGGCTGCGGGTTGCATGGCGTATCGGGAATTAAGATTAAGGTACTTGACGCCGTTGACTTCTTCGATGTCGCTATCGCGGTAGAGGATGGGGGCTGCGGCGGCGACCCGACGCTTGGTCAGGATGTGGGCAAGGACATTCTCACAATCGCTCGTATTCTGACCCTTGCGCTTGGTATCGCTGACGCCCATGACCTTGAGCAGGAGCTTGGTATCCTCGCGGGAAAGGGTAATCCAAGCTCCATTCTCCTTGATGTAGTAATTCCTGCCGTCTGTATAAAACTTTGCAGCCGTGGAACCTATGACGCCTTCCTCGTAGGTCTGAACAAATTTGGTTCCGAGGATCGCGCGCCAAGGCATGAAGTTGGACCCCGCACGGTCTGAAAAGCAAACCATACCGTTTTCGGTGACGATGGATCCCTCGCGGTCGATGCCGTCGTTGATCCAAAAAAGAGGCAGACGGGCGCCGATGTCAAACGCTTTGGTAAATCGCCCCGGAAACTGGCGCTGGACTTCGGCGGCGACGGCTTCAATAGGAATCTCGACATCGCTGCGATTGAGCTTGGCATTGGTCCCGGCTTCAATCATCGCCATTTCGAGAAGGGATGTTGGGATTGGCTTGGCTTCTTCAACACGGCGCCATTCCGTGCCGAGTTCAAAATACTGATTGCTGTCTGTGGAGGACTCGTCGTAGCCGGGAAGGGCTTTGGAAAATCGAATACGCTTGTTGAGTTCGCGGATGAATCGCTCGGTAATCTCGACGTTGGTGACGTTGATGGGCGTCTCAAATTCCCAAATCAGACGGATCTTGCCCGGCGTAAAGGTATTGACGATCCATGTCGGGAGTTCGCCACACGCCTGCGGTAGATCTCCGATGTGCGAGGCAGCCGAGGAATTATCGTAATCTCCGATGATACCGTGTAGCCGTGTTGCGGGGTTGCCTGTTGCGATGCGAGCCTTCGGGTTGATGCCCTGCCAGACGGAAAAGAATTTCGATTGCGTCGTGGATGCCGCGCACCACTGGCGAAAGGATTCTTTGGTCAGGCTGTGGGGTCGGGGATTGCTGAAGGTTGATACAAGGGTGATGTCTTCTGCCGTGGCGACGTGCGACGACAGGTTTGGAAGAGTGGAAACGATCATGTTGGGTTTTGCGTGTTGATTGGTGGGAGGGAAATCTACGCCCCCCTCCCTTGGGCGTGTCTAGCTATTTTCTTGGGGTACAGCAGCCATCGCAGCCGTGAATCTTGTCTGTGGCCGGGTCATCCGGGTCAGGGTGTCCGATGCCGTGAGGGCAGATGCGTTCCATGATACCGCGATCCCCGCGCCAGTTCTGCGGCCATTCCTTCATGTGATGGTCTGACGGGTTATGGATGCAACAGTGCTGCCCCTTGCATTTGGTCTTAGGGTGAACGCGCAAGACGCGATCCGAGCCGACGAGCTTGTAGCGTTCCATATTGTTGAACGCGATCTGGGTGACGACGCTTCGGTGTTTTACGGGTTTCTTCTTGAAGATGGAGTCGTAGTTGTCGCGGAACTTCTTGGAAAAGTTGTTGCGTGGTCTGGATCCTTTTCCTGCGCTCATGGGTTACGAATTGCGGTTGGGGGTGTATTCAAACTCGGTGAGTTCCTGAAGCCTATTCAACAAACGGCCAAACTCCTCGGCGGTAATTTCGTTGTCGAAATTGATCTCCATAGGAAAATCGTCCGTCGGGCCGCAGTTATTGGCGACGAATTCAAGAAGCTTGATGACGGCATTGTGAAGTTTCGGGCTCATTTGTTTGGTTAGGGAAGTTTCCGTACAAATAACGGAGTGTGCTGCCCAACCCAAGAACCGACCATGTTGAAAGAATAAAATTCATAGGCTTCCTCCATCGTCATTCCGTCCTGCTTTACTAATTTTTCTAAAATTTTATCCAAGTCATACGCTACAATGTCCTTATAGCCACATCTTTCCGCTATTCCAAGAATGCAATCGTCATAACCATCCATTAAAATCGCATCTTCGGGTAGTTTATCGAATATACTTGGGTCTGATTTGTATTTTTCGGTGTTTTTCATGGTTTTATTTGGTGTAGGTATCGGAAATCATACCCTCCGCTGCCAAGGGTAATCCGTTAGCCCATGCCGGAGGCGTCGTCATAATGTCGATGGCACGCTTGTAATCCCGGTCAGCAGTGGCTTTGGGGACGACGATGACAGCTTCGTCATGGACGCGCAGACAGCATTTGAGGTTGGCGTTGTACAGGGCGACGCAGCGATCCATAAAGACATCGCGGGCAACGGCTTGGACAAGGTTTTCGGTCAACGTCCCGCCCCAAATACCTAGACGCAGCATCTTTCCGTTGCGCGGGATCTCGGCGGTCAGTCCCCCGTGATCCGTGGAAACGTTGCGATAGGTGATGACGCGACCCGATGGCAAGGAAACTTCGGCGTGATTGTCACCCGATGTCTTTGCCGTCTTGCGCAAATTATCCTCCAATCTCTTCCATAGCTTTGTAACAAGCGGGTTCTTGGATCGATACAGCTTGACCAATCGTTCAGCCTCGTCTGCCGAGACTCCGGCAACGGTCTGGAACTTCTTCGCCCCCATGCCGTAGCCAAGGCCAAGGGCAAGTTGTTTCATCATGTGCCGGGTAGGAGAGCCCTTGAAAACCCCTTTGCCATCGTAAAGCCCCCAAGCCCGCGCCTGCGCTTCGTAAAGATCGGGGCATTCGCGGATGAACTTGAGCATAGCTGTATCGTCAGCGAGCCAGTGCAGCACACGGGGTTCAATCTGGGACAGGTCAACAATAAGGAAAGTATGGTCTGCGGGCGCCTTGATGCAGGATCGCAGGTCAACCCCGGCGGTCTTTCCCTTCGGCAAATTCTGGGCATTCCACCCGCTGTCACCGCTGTCGCGGCCCGTGTGGGCGCCAAAATACTTGAGCCCGTAAGCCATTGAGCCTTCGTAAGGCCCTTCGGTTCGCAGACGCCCGCCCATTGTCTGCGCCGTTTTAAGGTGTTTGTTGGCCTTGCGGTAATTGCGGATCGCTTTGATCCAAGGGTATTGCTCGCTGTATTTCTCTTCCCAAGCTTCGACTTCAGGGTCGCACTGTGCCAAGGATCCGGGGAATTCGATACCGACCTTCACGCATTCGGCTTGCACGGCAAGGGGTGATAGGACAGGGGCTTCCTTTGCCCAAGGGACAAGGGCTTCGGCTTTCCAGACTTCGACGCCGAGTCTGTGAATGGCGTCTTCGATGGTCTGGCGGCAAAGCGGAACGCCCGTGTAAGCCATCTCGCGGGTCATCTTGGAAATGTCGCGTTCGTGTTCAGGCCATTTGTGCCCGTGATCGAGCCAGATTTGCAGACAGTTTTCGGCGTCGGTGAGGGCGTAGCGCAGGGTTTCATCGCGAAACTCTGGCAGCATTTCCTCCCAGCGCTGTCCCTTCATCTTGTCGCGGGTGTCTTTGTTCATCTCTTTGCCAAGGAGATAGAAACTGGCTTCCTTGAGGCTGCGGGGGTAGCCGAGGAAAGCGGCTAGGTCTGCCGTGTCATGCCATGCTTTGAGGCGTAGGTATTCGGGCGCGTGTCCCAACTCTTGCAGACGCAGGAAGACGGGCATATCGAATCCCGTGTTGTGACTTAGCCATGTCGGTTCACCCGCACAAACTGTGTCCCACGGAGCGTCTTTGGGGTGTCCGACGAATCGGGTTCCGTCTGTTCCGGCAATGCTGACGAGGTAGATGTCGGCTTCCGGGTGCCGGAGGTAATGGTAGACTCCTTGCTCCGTGACCGAACACGTTTTTGAGTAGAAAGTTTCAAAATCGATTGCGTAGGTATTCATCGGGAAATAAGTGTTTCAAATAGTTTTTTCATTGCTTTTTGGATTTCAAATTCGATTTCTGGAGAAACTTCACAAAGGTTTTTCTCGTCCTGTAATTTTCTAAACTTTTTATCCCTTCCCATTTTGTGATAGCCGGGAGTATCGCCGCCCAAAATGCGTCTGATGCTTTTTTCGATTTCGGATCTGTTGTCGTAATAAGCGTAAGCTTGGTCGTAGGTATTCATCGGGGATTTTTATAGATGTAAATGAAAAGACCGATGGCAATAATCGAAAGGACAATAATTTGTACGAAATTCATTTATCCTCCTTCAGCTTTGGCAACGGGCGGCGGGTGCGGATCTTGGTTATGTCGCATGTTTCTCCGATCCACCCATGAGGCACTTTGATCCATTCGCCCAAAGAGGCAGGGTTGTATTCATCTCCATCGCAGATCACCTCGTCAGGGCCAAGCTCTCGCCATTCGTTGTCCTTTTGAGAAGGACAGGTTTCGGTGGATGTGTCCTTTTTAGGAGTTTCCTCTGTCGTTGGGTTCATAAATAAAAAAAAAGAGGGAGCTTTTGAGTGTTCGCATGAAGGGTGTCCAACTTCCCCGGTCGCGGGTTCTCCCCGCGCTCCCATTCTCAAAAGCTCCCAAAGGTTTTTTAGAGTTGCGCGATGTTGCGGAAGAACTGGGCTGCCTCTGCGCTGTGCTTCTTGTCAAAGGTGGCAACCGGGACAAACCAGCTATTTTGTGCGCTCGTCTTTTTCTCGCTATGGATGCGGTATTGCCCCGTCCACAGACCGTCACGGAGAAGCATGGTCGCATCGGTGATGATGCGCTTCCCGATGCTGGTGAAGCCGCTGCTGGTCACGGTATAGACCGCGAGCCCGTAGTTCTTACCCTCGTTGACGTAGGGGAAGAACGCCATGTGTTCCTCGTCCACGTTTGCAGGGGCTTCGATGGCAAACAGGATGTCTGCGGCTTCTTGGTAGAAGTCTGGCGCGTCGTACTGACTGACCTGACCGCCGTTGGCGCGGACTTCGGCAGCCGTGTCAAACTTCAGCGGCATATCCTGACTCTCGCCGAAAGCGAGCTTCTGCTGATAATACTTCTTAAACCGCAGGACCGTAGCGTTGAAATGCTTCTTGCCGTCTGTGATCGGGAACGCCTTGTCATAGACAAAGGCTCCGGGCGTGAACTCGTCGCCGAGCTTGCCCGTCTTCTGGACGAGGTTGATGCGGGGCGGGCGAATGTCCCCTGCCGTAATCTCTCCTTCGATGCCCGAGGGCGTGGAGGGAGCCGAGACGGCCAGCGTAGTGGGTTCGATGACTGCGACTTCGGTGGAAGGCGCTGCGGGTGCAGGAGCGGGAGCCTCTGCCTTGGGTGCGAACGATATGGTTGCCATTGTGTTTTGGGTGTTTGGTGGGTTTGGGTTTTGGTGTTTATGCCTTGAGGGCTTTCAGGACGTGGATGACGCCTTCTTCCTTCAATGCGTTTGCGTCACGGAGAGCGTCTTCAAGGGCTTCCTTGGCTTTCGCCTTTTGACCCTTTGCGGCTTTCTCCGAGACAATTTTTTCTAGTGTCGGCACGCTGATTCGCGATGCCGCAGACAGAAATTCTTCAAGGTCAACCATCGTTTTGATGGCTTCCCACCCCGCGACGGGGTTATCGATAGTCCGGGGCGTCTTGCGCTGATCCAGACGGTACCCGGGGATCTCTGCACCCTGTTCGAGGGCTTGGCGCAGGAGTTCCTTTTTGGTGTCGTCAGACCAAAGGCTTAAAAGATTAGCCAGCTTGAGGAGTTTTGCCCGGTCATCGGGGCTACCGTCCAGAGAAATGCTTTCTGGGACGTCGAAGCCCGCTTTCTGACCGATGATGAGCGCTTTTTCGGCAAGGGCCTTGCAAGACCCCCTGTTGGAGCAGTAATCGCAGACGCCTTCCTGCGGGTTAAATTCTTGCCCTGCGACGGTTTTGGCTCGGCTGATGATGGTTCCCACTCGCAAAGCCAACTTGTCGGCTTCAGACCGTTTGAATGTGGCGTGTGAGATTTCTTGTCTGCGGGGCAGGACAAGGTAGGCATCGACCGTGTGGACTTCGGGGTGCGCTTGGAAGACTCCGAGCGTGTAAGCCCAGACTTGGCTGTTGATTTCTGCGTCATCAACTCCTCCGAAGCCAGTTTTCCAATCCATGAGAACGGCTGATCCGTCTCCGTAGATTTCAATAAGGTCCGCGCTTCCAAAAGTGTTCTCATCTCCGAGATTGATTTGGAGAACTCGCTCGCGAAGCTCTGTAACAGGCGCAGTGCCTTTGCTGCTGCGAATGTGGCCTTGGAAGTCGAAACAGTATTGCGCGATGGCAGCCTCTTCTTCCGTGAGGAGCGACGTGTCGCCCGAGTCAATCGCTTCGTGGATTTTGGTTCCTTGGTCGGCGATGGCGTTTGACCCTTCCCGCTTTTTGTAGGACGGGCAAGCTTCGAACATTTTGAGGCCGCTCGGGCTGTACTCCGCATGGATACGGGCGTTGTGGTTGGTTTCATTGTTGGTCGTGGTGTTGGCGGGCATTGGTGTGTTGGTGTGTTGGTGGTTTGGTGGCGACAATTTGTAGGAGGTTTCCGATTCGTGGCAAGCACTTTTTTCATTCAATGTTTCAAGGTTGCGGATTTTCTTGCGAACGGACTTCTCGACTTGTTCTTCAATCGTTCCTGCGGCGAAGAGGATGCGCTGTTGGCTGGGCGTCTTACCGCCTGCCCTGTGGACGCGCCCGATGGCTTGGATGATTGATTTCTCATTCCAATCGGGGCTGATGATGGCGACCCGGGGATGTTTGCCCGTGACATCGTGCAGGCTGACGCCAACGCCCCCGGCAGCCGTGTTGCAAAGGATCACCCTGCTGTGGTCGCACTGGAATCGCCCGATTGCGTTTTCTCGCATCGTGGCAGTTTGCCTGCCGTCGATAGTCTCAACTTGCATTTTCAGCTTGTCGTAGAGCGCATCGAGCGTGGCTGTGAAATTGACGAAGATTGCGATGCTTTTACCCTCGGCAAGGTAATCTTCGACCATCTCGGCAATGACCGGGACTTTAAGCAGTTCTGCCCGCTGGCGGGCTCGAAGCTGGGCTGTCAGGGCATTGGCAGCGGCGCCCTTGGGATCGTCTTTGGCTCGCTCGGCAAGCTCGGCCAGTTCGTCCTCCATCTCGCGGTAGATGCGCTGGATCTCGTCGCCAAAGTTCAAGGGTTCCGTGTTAATCTGCGTCTCGGCGAAATGATCCTTGAGGTCGGATACCGTCATCCGGCTGACACGGGGCGACATTAACGCCCCGAGTTTTGCAATGGTGTTTTCATCACCGCTGAAATCGAAGCCGTTCCAACGATTCTTTTTTGCCCCGTACTGGGTTGCCCATTGATAAAAGTTTCCGAGCCCGTGCAGACCGAGAACGTAGCCCGCAGCACGCATTTGCAGGGGGCTGGACGCCAGCGTCGCAGACAGCATGAGAACCTTGTAGCGGTCCTTGGCTTCGATCAGGAGTTTGGAATTTTGGGTTCCGATACCGCCGCATTTGTGCGCCTCGTCGAAGATTACGAAAGTTCCTTTGGGCAAATTCCAAAGCCATTGCTTGCCGCGAGGCGACCAATTACCAAGGGCCTTGGTACGCCCGGTACGAACAGATTCGTAATTTGTAACGTGAGCCTTTACGCCCCGTTCGGTAAGTTCGCGTTGCCATGACGGGATGACGGCTTTTGGGCAGATAACGAGAACGAAATCGTCGTGTCGTCGGGCAAGTTCGGCGGCGCAGACGGTCTTTCCGCAGCCTGTTTCCGAGGAATCCAACGCCGAACCATGACGCGACAGGATATGCCACAGACGATCAACGTGCGTCTGTTGAACTGGATAAAGGGTTTTCAAAATCCTTTAGAACGAAGCCAGTATTTAAAAACGCGCTCCCGGTAAATTGGAAACATTTTCAAGGCATATCGGTGCGCATTGCCCCGAGAACCACACCAAAGATTGAATTCTTTACGCCTTTGCAGTTGGAGAATTAAATTCATTCGTGGCCAAATTTGAGTTTCGTTATTGCAAAAATTCCTCGGATGATGGATCGCTCCATGTGATCCACTTCATTTTCTCCGTCTATATCGCAAGGTTCGTTGCCGTCGCGGCGCATCATTGCTGTGGCTGCGTGACGAATGCTGCGGTCTACATGGTGTCGCACGGTTTCGTGGTGAAACCATTTATGACGTCCGTGTTTTTTTAGACCGATTTCGTATACTCGGTCAATCATGTCGCCGACGAGGGTTTTAAGCTCGTCGGCTGTTGGTGCGTCGTTTTTCATTCGGGTCGGTCGAGCCAAGCTGGCTGACGTTTTGCGGGTTTCTTCGCGTCGGCAATGACGCGCTTGATGTCGAGGAGCAAACCCCGGGCACGGGGCGCCGAAATGCGTATTTCGTCGAATCCGTGTCGGTCGGCTTGTTTGAGGGCGAAAGCAAGGATGCTTTCCATGTCCGTTAGGACGATTTGCGTGGGTTGGTTCATGTGGTGTTGTGTGTGTGTTGGCTGTCAGTCTAACGAAAGGCTGCGTTCCATCAGGGCGTTGTGAAGCTCTTTGCGGATTGCTTCCAAAGCTTCGCCTGCGGTTTTGTAATCGTGTCCATATTTGAGGTGATCCCGCAACGTGGTGTCCATATCTTGAAGGACGAATTTGTAATCCGTGCCATTGATGGCGTCTGAATGCTCGACGGTATCTTCGGGAAGGTTGAATTCAAGAGTGGCTTTCATTGTAATCGCTTTGTGCTGTTCAAAGAGTTCAAGTCGCAGTTGCGAAGGATGTGGAAATAATCCGTGGCGCGTATCGTTACTAACCAATCCGACCTGTCCTTTCTGTGGGCGATGACGGGAATCTTATCGGATCCGGCGTCAGGAGCCGCTTGTTCCCGCATGACCTTATCGACGTTGAGGGCTTGGACGCACTTGACTTCAAAATGAAAACCCCGAAGGGCATCACAAACGACATCCGGGCTGTCTGTACCGCCCGCAAATTGCTGGCCACGTCTGGCGTCGTAGCCGTTTTCCCGCAGTTGATCGCGCCATTGGCGCTCGCCCCTAGCTCCTTTTGCACGGCTGTTCATAGAAGTGTGACGAGGATCCCGTACCGCTTGGCAAGGATCTCTACGGCTCGGCAGTTCCTGTTAAAAGCAAGCCCGAGAAGGTGTTTGAGGAAAGTGTTATTCATTGGGAAGCGCCGTGAAATCCATGAAATTCAACGTGCGGTTGTTTATTTTCTTTTCAACTTCCGCAAGCTGCAACAGACGGTTAAGGGGGATAGATCCGCGCTCCTGCCATTTCTCAATGGCTTTCTTGCTGACCGAGTACCCGGCCTTGGTAAGCATTGAGTGGCAACATGACCTTCCTCCGAAGTGGGCTACAAGTTTTTTTGTGTCGAGTTTACTGTTCATAAAGTGTTGGTGGCCTACGAATCGTCGGAACCTACAAAGTGTCGGGCGAGTCGGTCAACAAATTTTTGCACGCCGTGTTCAGTTTTTTTTTTTCAAAAATCACCCCTTGACATCCTCCACTTTGTAGGGTTATGTAGGAATCATTGCCAACACGGCAGAAACAAACACGAACATGGATACCACCAACACGCACAATACGCACGAATTTGGCGCCCGGATCGCACAACGGTTAAAAATAAAAAACTGGAACCAAAGCGATCTAGCCCGCGCCACGGGTCTCGGACGAGACAGCATCTCAACGTATATTCATGGGACGGTTCGCCCAACCCCCAAAAATCTCGCCAAGCTTGCAGAAGCCCTAGAATGCGCCCCTGCGGACCTGTCGCCCGACATCCCCCAACACGATAGATCAAACGCCGTGTTGGAAATGACACAGTTGCCCGACGGCACAGTCCGTTTGCGCATCATTCAATCCGTCACCCTTGACCAAGCGGTCGAAATTTTCAACATCCTGAAACGATGATCCCTTGCAACTTGTTACCCAAGAAGAGGCTGCCCGGCTGCTCCGTCGCAGTGTTTCCACAATCGCCCGTTGGCGGCGCGAAGGGCGACTTCCCTACATACCCGGTCGCCCCGTCCTCATTGATTTAACCGACATCCCCAACCTCAAACACACACGAACATGGCAAGACCCAACAAAGGACCCCGCATCGAATTCAACGAGTGCGGCATCTACGAAATTCGCTGGACAGACAACGGACGATCCAAACGGGTTTCTACGAGGACGGCAGACATGGCGGAGGCGCAACGCTTCCTTGCTGGCTGGATCCTTGAAGCCGAAGCCGACCGCAAAGCCCGAGAAACCCTGAACGTCCGCCGCATCCTTGCGGATTACCGGGCCGAACACGTCGAGGAACAAGTCATCGCTTGGGAGCGTATTGACATCGCCATGAAGCCCCTTGAGGCGGAATTTGGCGACTTGTTCCCGGCAGACCTGACAAGCGACCGTATTGCGACCTACAAGAGGAAACGCCGTAACGGGGAACTGGGTCGCCGGGTACAGGATAGCACGATCAGACGGGAGCTTGTGACCCTGAATGCCGCGCTGAACCACGCCAAGCGTCAGCGTAGGATCGATGCCAACAGCATCCCCCATATCGTCCTTCCCCCTAGTGCCCCGGCACGGGATTTTTGGCTGAACGAAGCCGAGGAACGCGAGTTTTTGGCGTTGGCCTCGCAAACCAGCGGTGAACGTTTGTCTAGGATTCACCGCTTTGTCGCCTTGGCTTTGGATACGGCTGCCCGCAGGCGGTCGATTGAACAACTCCGATGGGATCAAGTTGATCTACTTGCCGGGGTCATCCGATACGATCAAAACGGCAAGCGCATGAAAAACAAGCGTAGGGTAGCGGTTCCGATTTCAGACCGTCTGCGGCCTGTCTTGGAACGTGCGTACAATGAGCGCCCCGACGGCTGCGAATGGGTACTGGATACGCCCCATTCCGTGCAACACCATTTCGATCAGCTAACAGGTTTGGCTGTTAAAAAACTGGGGTCAAAATTTTCACAGTTGACCATGCACGACCTACGCCGGACATGGGCGACCTTGGCAGCCCGAGCCGGGGTCAACCTGTTCCAAGTCGCAGGGGTACTGGGCGACACGGTTGCCACGGTCGAAAAAGCCTACGCTCACCACTGCCCGGATCACCTTCGGGCTGCGGTTAATTTTCGATAAAGCATAATGCGCTTAAAATTTGCGCAGGATTGTTTTTAAGAAGTTCCGAGATTCGGCTTTCAATTTGAGCTTGCGTGTAGTCCCCGATTGCTTCGTAGGTCGGAGTGGTTGTGCCATCCCACAGCGTAAGTTCTTTAATACACCCATCGATAAGAGCACACGCTTTTCTTCCATCGTCGAGCAACGTCCACGTCAAATTGGAAAATGTTACAGTACGAATCGCAATGGTGACGGGTGGATTTAATGTTATCATATTAAGCTATTCTGTAAACTGTTAGTCTCATGTAAGGGGCGCCTGTGTATGCATTTACTGTTTGTGTTTGATAAGTTTGAACAATAATTGGGTCGCTTACTGTCAAAGAAACTGCGACCAATGATGTCATTCTAAGGGAAGTATCCACGGCGGCATAGGTTGAGCCGTTGTTGAAACTCACAGTTCCAAGCGTTGTTCCAACAAGTTTTACATCGCATGAAGAGGTGCCCTTTGTTCCTCCCGATGCTTGAAATGCGCAATAAATTATATAAAGCCCAGTCGCAGGGACAGTAAATGTCCAATTTGTAGTGTTAAAAAGTGAATTGGGGTCGGAAAGTTTTGTGTCGAATTTGACAGTTGTGGTTGTGTTTCCCGGAAAACTTTGCGCTGAATTTTGGTAAACATCGCAGATTTTACTTGGAACCACTAGCCCGGAAATGTCGCCCGTCGAAAGCGTCACCGCGCCCGTCCGTCCGGCGACCGAAGTAACACCTCCGGCTGAAGGGGTTGCTGGTGCCCACGCAGTCCCATTCCATGTCGGGACTTGACCCGTGGTGGCGGCAGATTGCGTCAGGTCAGACAGCGGATGAGTGTGAGCCGTAGGAGTGCGAGCGTCTGACAGACGGGTATCGTTACCCTTAACAACTTGCAACGTAGAAGCGTTTCCGCTGGCAGCTACGTCAAGAGGCGAAGCCGTTCCAAGCGTCGGTTTGTTGGAAAGGTCGGCGTAGCTGCCCGAAGTAGCTACCGTTGCAAGGGTGGGCTTGTTGAGGATCTGCGAGACGCCAGTTGAGGCATCCCAATCACTGTTAACTTGAGCCGCAGGGATCGTCGGCTTGTTGAGGATTTGCGCAAGTCCAGAGGCAGCATTCCAATCCGAATTGACTTGGGCGGCGGGTATGGTCGGTTTACCTGTCAGGTCTGTGTAAGCGCCAGACGTGGCGACCGTTGCGAGAGTTGGTTTACCTGTCAGGTCTGTGTAAGCGCCAGACGTGGCGATTGGGGCAAGCCCAGTAATCGTTGAGGCAGGCTGCGTCCCAGTATGATTAGCGCGTTGAACGGCGTATGCCTGAGCCGTAGTCGCCGCCCCGGATGCGTCAAATGCGGTTGAGTTTTGCGTAGCGGCGGTCCCGAGGCCGGAAATGTCATTCGCGGTCAGAATCACAGTTCCAGTTTTATTTGCTACTGATAATACCGCTGCCGTGGGAGGCGTTGAAGGAACCCAAGCGGTTCCATTCCACGTCGGAACTTGCCCCGAGGAAGCGGAGGATTGCGTAATATCAGACAGCGAATGCTGGTGAACCAAAGCAGCGTAGCTGCCTGCGGGCTGCTTGCCGTTTAGCGCTGCATCCAGCCCCGTGATCTTGCGGGTCGAAAGCGAGGAAACTTGGGCGTCGGAAATCGAACCATTTGGAATAGCCGATGCCGGCAATGCGAACCCCGAAGTGAGCTTGGTCGGGTCAATCGTACCGTCGGCGATATTGTCTGCCGTGACCGTTTTAGACGCCAGATTATACCCGGTTACAGACCCAAGCTGAATGTCAGCCCCGGAAAACACCATGTTCGGAGCCAAGGCATTCCGATCCACGATGCCATTGAGCAAGCCACCGTCATCCCGCTGGATCTGCGCCAGCCGGGATTGCGTCGTAGAAATGGCTGTCTGTACGGCGTTGAATTCAGCGTCCAGTTTTACGGGTGAAGCCGACCCGCTCGGGTTGTTCCCAGCGTCGGAAACAAAATTCGCCTGCCTAGTGTAGGGGGTAGGAACCGCGCTCATCAGTAAGCCCGTTCGGGTTCAGCTTTCTCGGCGGGCGCCATTTTCAACCTTTGCCCGATACGATACTGCCGGACTTCGGAGTCGTCTGCAAACTGGGCGATCAGATTGAGCGTACCTTGACTGATTTTGCCTTTGGCCAGCTTTTCGATGGCTTTGCAAAGTTCCACTTCCATGTCCTGAAGAACCTCAAACCAATCTTCGGCGCATTCAAGATCCTCAGTGTCTGCTTTGGCTAGAATGGAAGCGGCCTTGGCGTCGATTTCCAACCGTTCTTCGGCGGTCTTGATTTCCCCCAGCCCGATAAGCCGCTCCACGGTAGCATCGAACGCCTCTTCGTATTGGCCATACAGCTTTTGAAGAAATTTGTGGTCTGCAAAGAAGGTGCAGCCATTCGTCATGTTGTGCGCGGCGTGCGAAAAAAGTTGCAGGAAGCGGAAAATGGCGGCGAGGTTGTGCATCTCGGCAATGTGTAGGTCGGTTCCCGACAAAAAGCAACACTTTTAGCTTGCGCAACCTACAGGGGTATGGTCGTCTATCGCCCCGTGACCCTAAAACAGAGGTGCTTGGATCTTAAAAAAGAAGGCAAATCAAATTACGAAATCGCTGCTTTGTTGGGATGCAGGGGTACCACCGTTAGCTATCATGTGGATCCAAGCTTTAAGGCTCGACATGATCGCCGCACAAGCATGAGGGCTAAAGGGTCGTTGGCGAGGTTAAAGGAAGAATGGGGCGGCAAATGTGAATTTTGCGGGTTCAGCGAGTGTTCCCCAGCTTTACATTTTCACCATATCGATCCGTCCAAAAAATCATTCGGATTGAGCAACTCGTCTGGCAAAAGCTACGAATCCCTTCGGAAAGAAGCAGAAAAGTGTGTGCTTGTCTGCGCGAATTGCCACCATAAACTCCACGGCGGATTGATCTCCATTACCCGTGAAATTAAAGCTCGAAGCGACACCAGACAATCTGCACCCAGACATCGAAAAGATTGTTCTGGAACTTGATCGTCGATGTTTCCCCACAGACGGCGCGGTCGAAACTAGCGACGGCTGTTATTGGTGGGTTGTCTGGGACGGCGTTAAACCTGTGGCGTTTGCCGGGATGCGCCCTTGCCGAGAAAAGTGTAACGAGGGACTTGTCGCCCTGACGCGCTGCGGCGTGGCGAAAGATTACCGGGGACAGGGGATTCAGAAGAAGTTGATCCGGGCACGGGTGGCCTATGCGAAGCGGTTACGTCTGCGGCAGGTTGTCTCGTATGTCAAAAACTGGAACCTTGCGTCTGCCAACAGTTTGATCGGTTGCGGGTTCAAGTTGTATAGGGGAGTGTGGGGCGGGAAGGGGTCGCTGCACTTCTACCGCGACCTTGTTTAGATTTGTACCTTGTTATTCCCCTCATGGGTGATTATCTCTGCACGAATTAATCAAGCTACGCTTCGGGATGATTTTGAGCAAATCTGTCCTTCTCAAAAGGATTGGTCCCGCTCGGGTGTAATGTGGGGCGTTATAAGGCTAAACGCCCCGTTCGGGTGTAGGCTATGGCCAACAAACACCCATCAACAAACAGGCTATAGCCTTGGAAAAGAAGAAAAAGGGCCAAACCATTGTATGTTGGTTCGGCCCAAGTCTAAGG
>Ga0209189_1001398_pt1 | contig 18086 bp, 20 predicted proteins | sample C_130820_EF_Meta_FD_187308 | JGI IMG/M metagenome (GOLD analysis project Ga0209189, IMG submission 187308) | Freshwater microbial communities from Lake Croche, Canada to study carbon cycling - C_130820_EF_MetaG (SPAdes) (version 3) | ecosystem: Environmental > Aquatic > Freshwater > Lake... | reverse complement strand
GCTGCACTTTCTGTCTTGACATTTATTGGTGAACCATGGCGTTCTGGATTTGGATCTTCACGGCGTTTTCTTTGTGCAGCTTTTGCTCTGCCTTCTTGACCTATTGCATTTGCTTTTGCTCTAGGTAGACATTTTGGTTTACCTTCACCTGGTTCTCTAGCGCATTGACCTTTAACGTTACCTTTTGTGTCCATGCGAACCCAGTCTTGTTTAAACCATTTTCTTAAATCTTCATTAATCCAATCGTCTGGAGTTTTTCCATGTTTGGATTTAAAATCATCATGCAACTCTTTACCTGTCATGCCATGATTTTTAGAAATCTTCATCATTAACTTATTGATTGATTCATAGTCATGGTCATCTAAATGTTTGAGACCATTTTCCAATTCTTCTATATGATCTTCTTTTACACATGATCCTTTAGAGTATGCTTTTTTACCAGGTACTCTTCTGTAACCTGGCCAACATGCCTCTGTGAATTGTTTAAAAGTTTTCATATTTTTCTTAGTATTTCAGCAATCTTCATATCTACTGGAATAACATCTGTTATTATGTTTTTGCCCTTAATGCCCTTAACAACTTCAGGTAATATATTTAAATAAAGTAAAAATGTTTTTAGTGAATCGTAATCTTTTTCATCGATTCTAAAAAACAAAATTCTTGACGTAGCTTCTGGTCCAAACACGTTATTGAGCATTATGATATGATTAAGTATCAATCTCTCTTTAACGTTCTTGGTGATCTTATATCTACGAAACAATCTTTTTAAATATTTCGTTCTTTTAAGATCACCTTCGAACTCCGACATTAAACAACTAGGTGATGTATAACATTTAACTGCATACATCACAAAGTTATCTTCATTTAAATCATCAAACCCCATTATAAAAATAAACTATTAGGTATTAGCGAACGCTCTACCCCATGAGGTATTACCACCGGCAGTGTTTGAAGATGTTGGATTAGCTAAAGCAATTAATGTTTCTCTGATGTAACGAACTTCACCAGTTAACCCGTTAACCTTTTTTCTAACGTGAACCCAACCCATGCTTGGATTTCCACCAATTTTATTATTTGCAGCAGTTAGTCTTGTTGCTGTTACAAGAACCACATCTGAATTGTAAGTTGTTTCAACTGTTTTTCCTGCTGGATAAGAAATAGCAGTATCAAATGTGATAGTTGATGATGTTGGAATAATACCTGTTGTTGCTGCAGTGAAAGTTACCAAATTGCCTGAAATGGAACTGACTTTATTGTTAGAGTAGAACATACCAACAGAACCATTTGATGAAAGGTTTGCTGATGGATCAGATGTTGGTGAAGGTAAATAGTTTACATATTGACCAACAGCAACACCAATGTTTGCAACATTTGCGGTGTATGTAAATTTAATTGTTGTTGCACCTGCTGCAGTTGAATTAGCTGTAGTTAGTTGTGCCACTGTTCTTGTTTGACGAGTCGCAGGCCATTCTGGATGTCCAAATCCAAGACCTGCGCTATCAGTATTATTCCATGATTCGTATGCCATTTTTTTCTCCTTGGGTAGAAAGGTATTCTATCTATTTATTGTTCTTATTATTTCTGATTGACATTACTCATATTTTTATAATCTGGCACCTTGCCACGATTTTTCATCATTGGATCAATTTCGACAGTATCACGACCTTGACCGGTCAATGTTTTACCACCTTTAAGTATTAATCTAGCATTTGGTTTGTCATCACCAATGTTTTTCTCTCCATCAATTTTTGTTATTGATGGTTTCTTTCCATATGGTTGTGTAGATTTGTCATCTTTTTCCCAATCATACAAATTTTCTTGCATCTTTTTCTTTACAACACTTTTAACAATTTTACCAACAGTTCTTTTTGGTGGTGCCAATTCTTCACCTCCATTTGCTCCGTCCGCAGGTGATTGTGTTGCTGCTTGTGGGTCGCCAACACCTTCATCCACAAATCCATGACTATCATCACAGATACATGGATCACTTAAACATTGCTCACATATTTCATTTGATTCTTGAATATCATCTTCTTCAAAAATTCCATGGTCTCTTTTCCATTTGATGAATTTACCAGTTTTAGATTGAGCAACCTTTTGGTTTTTGCTAACATAATTTGGATTGTAACCCATAGCTTTATAAAACTGTTTTAAGATATCAGAACGTCTTGAAGTTATGTTTTCTTCAATGTTAGCTTTTGCCGACCAAGGATCATTTGGGTCTGACCCAAACCCACGTTTGAGATCAGACTTCTTAATGATTTCTTTGACCAAATCAGATTTATTTTTCATTTTTTATTCTGATGTTCCTAATTTGCCCATCATTGTTTCGTTTTTAATTTTTTTAAACGACTTCTGAGCTAATTTCTTTGCAATACTCATTGGTGATTTTTCATCTGTAACAAATGGAACAGAATTGTCACCTGGAGTTTTAGCTTCAGCTTTCAAAGTTGCTTTTTTACCACTAAAATGTGCAATATCTTTTTCAACTTCAGGACTATTTGTATGTTCAATACCTTTTAATGTATCAACTCTTATACTTTTTTTTACTGGAGTTTTTTCAGAAATAGTAGAAATTCCACCAATTTCTTCCATCTTTATACCCATAGATTCCATTTTTTCACAATGATCTTCATGGAATTTCTTCAAGTGTTTTGCTGCCTCTTCACTTGTATCGCAACCATGCATTTGTTTGCCAGAAGGATAATGTTCTATGGCATACTTTTTATTTCCTGTATGTTTTCCACCAGCATCACACTCATGGTATTCTTCGATATGACCAATATGACCATGATTTTTGTGGTGAGCATGAGTAACAGAAATAGTATCTGGAGAATGAACATGTGACATTTTATGTGTTTTTCTAAAATGCATTTCTTCATTTAGATGGTTAACTTCTTCTTTCAACGCAGCGGATGATTTGATTTGATTAACTGCCTTTTCATGACTCTGGAAATCGTCAGAATTTTCATAATCATCTTTACCATATTTGTGTCCATGATAGGCGGTATGAGTATCAGTTTTTTTGTCATGTACTACATAACCAATTTTTTTCTTTCCATGATAAACACCATGTTCCGACTCATCTTTATCATCATATTCTTTTTTAACGGTCACTCCGCCTGCGGCTTCTTGAACCTCTTCTTTCATTGCTTGTTTTGTAGCAGTAGCATACATTACATTCTTAGCACGATTGCCATATCTTTCTTTGAAACCAGCCATACCTTTTTTCATAGACTTGACAATCTTCTCACGCTTGGCCATTTCATCGTCAGACATATGACGTTCTTCATCAAACTTAGTTTCTTTTGAACCTTTGTGTAGATTTTTTTCGTGCTTGTGTACTTCTTTAGCAGCTTCTTTGTCAGCAATTTTCTTTGCTTGTGCTTTTGTTGTATACATGCTATCGTCGTCTTTTTCTTCTTCAATAGCTTCCGAATTCATCAATTTTCTTTTAGCACTATCACGAGCGGTTGTTACTAAATCAGATTTATTAAAAAGTCTATCCGATTTTTCATTTCCTGGTCCTTTTCCTGCTGCTTGGTATCCTTTTTTTTCAAAATCAGCATCTCTACCAATACTCTTAATTCTATAAGAAGTTAAAGTCTTTTTACTTAATTCATCCAATTCTTCGATTTCTTCTTTCAGTCTACCATCTGCTTGTGCTGATCTCAACATAGCTGCACGGTCAGCATAACTGCCACGTTTTACGTCTTTGGCCGCTGCCTTCTCACCTGGAGTAGGATTTTTAACATGTTTTAAAGGATCAAACTTATTTTTTTCTTCAATAGCTTCTGCTGTACTCTTTGCAGTTACAGGATACTTTTTACCTTGAAATTCAAAATGTGTTTGATTTGCTTTCTTAGCAGCATGGGCAGCCATATGGAAACCAGTTTCTAGTTCCATTTTCTTTCCTGGCTCTAAAAGCATTTCTTTTTTTTCTTCTTGCATAAGGATGCTATTAACTGCATCGATCATGTCTTGTGAAATTACATTTTTAGTAAACATTATTTTGCTCCTGTTTTTTTCTTATTTTTGATTGTTATACCCGATTGAATATACTTATCTGATGGCGTTTCCATAGGTTCTTTGTTTGCTGCAGCACTTAAAGTTCCACTTACGCCAGTTTCATATCCCGTTTCACCAGATTGAAGTGACTCTTTAAAACCTTTTAATTTTTTCTTCTCACCCAAAGGATTAGGACTTACACCTCTAGGTTTAGGTCCACTTGCCGTTTGAGCGTTACTAAATTCTTGACCTATAGAATCTTCACTATAAGTTTGATTGCCCAGTCCTGCACCACCTGTTAGGCCTTGACCTGATGTACGAGTATCAAACGTACCACCAACAGCATCAATTCTGCCTAGTTTAGGTTCACGCAAAGATGTATTACCACGTTTTAAAACTTTTTCTTTATCGTTATCCATGTTGAACTTAGCTTCTGCATAAGTTCTAAATGTATATGTTCCATTTGACTTTACATCGCCGTCACGAACATCATCTTGTTGACCCATTTTTCTCTGTGCTTGCATAACAGGACTATTGTTATCTTTTAACAATCCTTTGTCTTTCAAGTTTGCTTTTTGAATTCCTTTTGCGCCTTTATTTGATTCGTATATATTTATGAATCTATTAGTATTTGTATTGGAATAAATTACACCGCCTAAAAATTCATTTGTTTTTAAGTAAGTTTCTGTAATATTTTCTTCTTCCAACTCTAAAGAAAGGTTATTTTCAAATAGAACAAATTCATCAAATATTTGATTGAAGTATGGAGCATTTGATTGTGATTTTTGCCACTTAGTGTAACGAGTGGATTCTTCAATCATTTTGGTTAGATGTTCATTTCTGTCCTTACTGACCTTATTTGAGGTGTCAACAAAGATCATCATTGTCTTATATCCAAGTTCTTCCAATTCTTCTTTAATATGTGCAATTTTTTCCAAATCATCAGCAGGTCCATTGATGATTAATGGACTACGTGCGCGGATAGATTCATAACGAGGGTTCATAGACTTCATTGCAAGCTTATGTTTGTCATTTAGAATATCAATAACTTGTGAGAAGTTGTGTTCTGTAATATTTTGACCAGCAATACATTCACGAATGACAACATCTTTGCCTGAACCTGGACCACCAGTCACAAAGATAGCCTTATTGCGACCATATGTGTAACTTTCATGCAATCCCATTCCTTTACGAACATCACGCATTAATTCTCTTGCATGGTGTTCCGGAACATGAGATGGAACACCTTTTCTGAAGGATGACAAATCATTATTCTTGGCATGTTCACGCATCTTGGTACCAGACATACCTTCAGTTCCTTCTGCATCAGGATCACGATGACCAGCAGAGTGAACAGTTATCTTTTTGAAGTTGTACAATGCACCAGGATGAGTTCCATTATATTGGTGTAACTTATCGTGCATCTCTTTGACACGATCAGAACCAACAACCAAATGTAGATGTGTTACACCTTTTTTGTTTAATGCAGCTGCATGTTGCAGAAATGTTGGTTTCTCTTTAGAAGAAGCTTCAAAATGTGTATCTGGTGAATATCTCTTCAAGTGCTTTAATTTTTGTTCAGCTGACAAAGGATTCTTTTTTGCATCTTGTGAATGTGAAACAACTACAGTATGGTCTGCACCATGTTTCTTTGCAATTTCTTTTACTTTCTCAATGACTTTCAAATGGCCTGTGGTTGGAGGATTCATTCGACCAAAAGTCATAACATGGTGAACATCACCAGATTCTTCTTCTTTTAAAACTTCTAGAAACGATTTCATTTTCTTACTTTTAGCCTATTTTGTTTTGCAAACTCTGCTCTATTTACTAGCTTTGTTGGCTCAGTATGGCCAGATTCTGGAGTGTGATTTACAACAAAACCTTCAGGCTTAGATTTTTTACCATTAATGTGGTGTTCATAATGACCTTCATGTGTTTCTAAATGCTTAACTAGGATGTTTTTAGCCTGAGCCAAATGATGGTGCATTGTCAATAGATTTTGATAATGTTCTTTGTTTTTCTCGATATGGTCTATGTGAGCTTGGCCTTCAGCAGTTTTAGCTGCTTTTGCTTTTTCTGTTTTGACTTTATCTGCCATTTTGGCATGTTGGTTTGCAATATGCTTTTTCAAACCTTCTACACTAGGAACTTCACCAGTATCAACAGTTTTGTTTATGTATGTTGTTAGGTGAGTACTTTCACCACGATGCTTTTCGGTTGCAGGATACATCTTTGCGCCATGTGTGTCATGTATTGCTTTAGCTGCTTGCATGTGTTTATGGAACTCATCTTGTGCGGATTGTGGATAGCTAATTTTAGCTGTATCGTGTTCTGCACCATGATGATGAACATCTGGATGATGTTTGAAATTTTCGTGATCAACTGCATGGTGTGCAGTCATATCACTAATGTCATTACCGTGATACTTTGTGTGTACTACAACGCCAACTTTAGACGCACCAATCTTTTTAGCTTCAGAACCTTTGGCTGTATAGGTGATTGTGTTTGGTGTAAATGATACTTTTTTAGTCATGGTGTTGTAGGTCCTCAGAAGAGTGCATCATATCACCTTGATAAACACCAGTTTTTGGTGTAACCTTAGGTAAGTGTCTCAATGCAGCTTTAAGTTTTGCTGCAAGTCCTGGAGCATGACCATGGTTTCTGTCAATGTCTGCTTCAGTGTGATTAATCTTTGGTGTCTTGTTAAATGCAGACTTACTTGCAACAAAGAATTTACCAGTTTTTGGGTGATGACCAAATACAATAGAAGGAGAACCATCATATTTCATGGTCAAATTACTACTTTTTGCTTTAGCCTTCATGTGTTCGTGGGCCTGTGTTAAAGCACCAAATGCATGTTCGAATCCTTCGGCGCCGTGCATTAGTGGTCTATCTTCTGCGTGATGTATGTGTTTTAGCTTACCGGCATCTGGCGAAGCTTCTTCTTTTAGAAAAGATATAAAAGTTTTCATGTTAACCCTTTAGACTTGCAATACACTTTGATTGCCATTCAGTTATTTATATAACTTTTAAAATGTAGTATTTTCGTAATTCAACCAGTATCCGTTGTTCTCTCCCTTGCCTTTGAGTAAGTAAAAAGGTAGTGTATGTACTAGGCCTCTGCCTGAATTGTGATATTGTAGAACTTTTGGACCACGATCCAGTGAAAAAGCAAAGTGGGTTGTACCTGTGTCACCACCCACAAATATCTCAGCCGTCATAATGTGATAGATATTTTGCTTAAAATCTTGTGAGAATTGATACCCACCAAGGCCTATGCCAGATGGAACTTCTTTTGCACAGATAATCTTTTCGTAATCTTTGTATTCTTCCTTGTCATATTTGTTGAGAATATCTACAAGTAAAGGTTGTGGCCAGTTGCGATATGTATTGTATGGCGCATCAAATAAAGGGAAGATTGCAATCTTTTTCTCCATTGGTGCATTGTTAGGTATCTTTACCAAATCGCCAGAGATATCTCTAAAATCCCAAACATTAACTCTACTCCACGGCAAAGTTTCTGTGCCTTCTTCTTTAGAAAAATAATTTGTCATCTTCAACATTATTTCATAGAAGGTTTGACAATGCACATCAGAACTGATATTTCCTGGCTTTAAATGAAATTGAATACTTGGGTCGTTGTTTGTTTTTCTTATGTGTTCTAAAACATTGGCAACACCAATCAAGTCACCGTTACGCACAGTACCAAAAGTTCCTGGTTCAATATTAATAATCATAGTAGAGATTCCAAATCTTTTGCGTGTACCAGTTTAGCTTGACGATTGAGGTAGAAGTGTTTCTCAAATACTTTATTAATATCTTTACCATCATCCCAAGATACATTATCGCCGACACGGAACTCAGGTTTCCAATCTTCTGCCTTCCACACACAATATAACGGAACATTACAGAGGTCAGCTAACATACCAACGCCAGTAAAGTTTGTGATAAATGGTTTCTTTAGATTCTTAATGATATAAGCATTTTCTAACATTGGTCGATTGAAGTCAATAAACTCACAATCTTTTAGGTGTGATAGAATATGGGTTTCTCTACGGTCGTCAAAATCGCCTACTGCCCAACGGTCGCCAACATAATAGTTATCTTTAATCTCGATATCAAATTCTGGTGCCTTTACAATGAAATCATCATCAACTTGAAAATCAATTCCGTATCCGTCAATGATCCAATTCTCATAACGACAAGTTTCAATTGGTCGGTCAGGATTATTCTTATCTTCACGCATTGGCCAAGAACTCAAATGAATAAAGTCTGGACCTCTAACGCCTGCATTATTATCAAAATCAACACTAGTGAATAAATCTTGGTACATTAAGAAGTCTTTGATGCCATTAAATTTACGCATTGGAGCTCTAATGATTAAATCATACTTACCAAGTTTTTTACTAAGACCTGATAACACAGGCATAGCATTTAAAAAGTCGCCAAGGTTGGCTGTTCCATAAAGATATAATTTCATTTTACTGTACCATTATAATTGTTAAACAAAACAAACGAATCGTGACCTAGTTGATGGTCGGGAATAATATTAAGATTAAACATTTCTGGTTTTTTCAATGAGGCCATCAACCATAATGTTTGGTCATCATCAACTAAGTCGTTTGCTTGTAGTTCTTCCATACTTTCTACAATCAAACGATTCACTTCTGGCCAAAGGTTTCTATGTGCAACCTGTTTGGCACCCAAAATGTAAACTATGTTGTTATAGATTACTTGTTCAATTGGTTGTTCTTTTGGATAAGGTCTGTAACCAAATAACTGAAATTTATCTTCTCCAAAGTTATAAGTCCATTTTTTACTTGGTGGAATCTTATCTTGTGTTCTGCAATAACCAAAATCAATCATAGCCACATAATCATTAGTAACCAGGTTAGCGTCTAATGCCATTTTAACAAAAAAGGATTTCATATACATCAAATGAACATAATTTGGATTCCAATATTCTGGATTAATTCTCTGTGAAGGATTAATCTTCGCTTGAAATTCAGGACTTTTTTGAATATTGTAAATCTTTTCTCTTTCATTATGAAATTGTGAAAGATAGTCGAAAGGAATAATCTTTGTCTTTTCTTCTTTACCTTTACGCAAAGCTGCAATTCGGTCAACAAAATCAGGATGAGTATAGACAACTATTTCATTATCCAATTGCGCCATATAACTAAAGCGTTCAAAGTAAGTGTCTACGGTGCGATGTAGGTAGTGAGGGAAACCTTTATCTGGTGTCCATTCACCACGACCCATATCAAAGAAGAAGGTTACGATAGTGACTTCATTATTCATGTTTTTTAAGCAATTCAAGTGAGTGAGGAGGAGGGTTCATTACTGTAATTTCTTCTTGCCTCTGTTTCTCCAGAGTGAATATTCTATTACGTAATTCGGATGAACTGAAATTGTGTTGCCGTTTATGATAGTGCAACTCAATATTATTTTGCATACAGTATTGTTTGCCAGTAAAGTCACGATTAAGGTATTCTTCACTTAGAAAACGAATATGCATTGTTTGTGACTGAATTAGATTCAACAAGTCAGATTCGGTATCATAAAGTAAAATCTCATCAACATACTTGCAACCTTGTAACTGAATATATCGTTCATAGATTGTTTGTGATGGTTTATTTTTGATTCCTGGTCGGTCAACACTAGGATCAACCTGAAGTGCAACTTTTAAATAATCACAAAGTTCTTTTTCCATTTTTAACATTGCAACATGGCCAGCATGAAACAAATCAAACGAGGAACAATTAAATCCTATCTTCATATAATCTTTTTCCTAACTTACTAATAATCTTTTCAAAATTAAATGAACTTATGTCCATCTCCAAATCAGATTTTAACTTACTATTGTCTAAAACAAATTGGTCAAAAAATTTATCACTCTTTGCATCAAGTTCACCTGACCCAAATCCTTTTATTAAGTATCTAGACACATCTCCAACAGTCAATCCTAAATTAGAACCTACATTATAAAAACCATTAGGTTTTAATTCACAGACCAAGGCTAATATTCTTGCAAAAGTATCCACATCAATAAAATCTCTTATGTTGTAAGGATTAATATCATAAACAATTTTACCAGTATCTCTCAATTGATTCATACAGAACCCCATAAAAGACTTTCTATCTGGTTCGTAACCAAAAACATTAGAGGCTCTTAATATGGTACAAGATTCCATTAAATCCATAATCTTGTATTCGGATATTAATTTATTCTCACCATATCTATCATTTGGATTTAATTCTGATTCTTCATCATAAGTTTTTAAATCATTTGAGGTACCATAAACTTTTCTGGTACTTATCATAACATAATGCATACCATATTTTTCTGCAATCCTAGCCAATTGAATATCTAAATCTTTTTCTTCATCATATACTTCGGTTCGATATTCATTTGTTATTGCACAATTTAATATGGTATTATACTCATTTAAATTTACTTTGTCAATATCTCCGTAAGATATTTTTTCGGCATCATTGATATTTTGGTAAGCTGTTTTAGCAATAAAACTATTCTTACCAACAATTAGTGTTTTCATACCCAATAGTATTTTTTATAGTTATTTACAATCTCAATTTGTTCAGGTTGTGTATTGACAAAATCATCATAATCATAACCAGTATTTTTATGGTGGTGCGTATCAGTCATAAATGGATTAACCGAATAGTCTTTACCACAAAGGAAATAATAGATAACCATGTAACAGTCCATATAACCAAGTGGGTCATATTGTTTTTGAAATGTGTCGTGGTTGATTTTAAACCATTGAATCACTCTATCATAGTTATCTAAGAAGGTCGACACCTTAAAGATTGATCCGCCACCACAACCATATTGATTTGTGATAGGTCTCTTGCCTGAAAATTCTGCGATGCTGTTTATAATGTTTTCTGGAATAATGTTGCCAATGCGAATATCATGGCCAGCCATTTCCCAATTCTTATCTATTGTAATTTCTTTTTTAATCCAAACATCATCTTCCATCATCATTATATGTGATGTATTGCTTTTTAGGCAAGCAATTTTAAATCTTTCAAACCATAACAATAGCTTTTCTAAGTTATAACTAGGATAACCAACTTTAACGGAAAATGGATAATAATCACAATTATTGACTATTCCAATTTCAGATAAATCATCAGCTGCATCTGAACCTAAAAAGTAATATGCATTAGGGTAAAATTTACGGACTTGTTCTACCATTTTTTCGGTAGATAATTTTTTACCTGCTGATGCTAAGTGACAAAAAGAAATATTAGACATTGGTGTCATCACATTAACCTATCTTTCCATGTTCTAGGAGTTTTATCTGAAATAATTTCAAGCGGATATGTATAGTCAAAAGGTTTTGGTCCTTTATTCTTAACATAATTCACAGTCTGTTTAATTGCTTCTTCTAAAGTTGTTTTTGTTTTATAGTTTAACAGTTTACGAGCCTTGTCAGCAGAACATGTGGCGTGTTTAACTTCTTTTGGTCGGTCTGGCATATGAATTGGTGGCCAAACAGTATCTTTTCTCATGTCGGTAGCATCTGCAACCAACTCAGATAACTTGGCAACAGTAATAGTGCCTTCATCAGGACCAATATTGATAATCTCAGAAACGATATTAGGATCTAATGCCATCTTCTCTAAACAGTTAATGCAATCACCAACATAAGAGAAACATCGAGTTTGTTCACCATCGCCATAAATGATTGAAGGTTTATTCGACAGGTTGCGGTTAATCATAATACTCATAACATTACGGAATGGGTCATCGTATCTTTGGCGTGGACCAATAATGTTATGTGGTACGGCAATATTCCATTCCATGCCATGTGTTTCACACAACACTTTCAATACTTCTTCACCAGCAACTTTGGCGATACCGTATGGGTCTACTGGCTTAGGTATCATATCTTCCGTGAAAGGAGTTTGTTGGTTGCCATATCTCGCCATCGAGGTGCAATAGACAAATCGTTTTACTTTATTTTGAATAGCAGCAGAGATTGTTGATACACTCGATTCAAAAATGTTTCGTGTAATAAAAGAGGGACTGAATATGGATAGGCCTTCATGTGCTGTTGCAGCAGTATGAACTACGATATCACAACCTTGCATGATATACGTCATTTTTTCATTATCGCAGCAATCGACAACATGAAGTTTAGCTTTCTTTGGAACATTATCACGATAACCACCAATCAAGGTATCATTACCAATGACTTCATGTCCCAATTCAATAAATCTATCCGCAAGGTGACTGCCTAGAAAACCTGCAAGTCCAGTAATAAAAATTTTCATTTATAATACTCGTTTAATTAAAGTCATTCCGTTACAGTTAGTTCTTCTTTCAACTAATTTCCATTCTGGATGTGTAGATAAAAATTCTTCAACAGCAGGCCAAACACCTCTTTCACCGCCTTGGCCAAAATCTCCAAATAATGTAGTATCGTGAAACAAAATGTATTTGCTTACACTGCTCGCATGGCGTTCAAGTTCAATTTTAACTTGTTCATATGAATGATAACTATCAACCAACATAATGTCAGTAGGCGCAATCGTTGTTGTTCTAGTATCTTCTACATGAAGTGTAACTCTACGACCAGCGGCAATAGCGGCATCGAAATATGCTTGAGTTTCAGGATAAACATTGATATCGTAACTATGCATTTCAATATCTTGTCGTAAAAATCCTCTGGTACTTTGTGCATAACCAATACCTAATTCTGTTGCATGAGTACATTCAGAAGTCAGTTCTGAAATCCAAGGCAAATGTTCATGCATATCTGTGTTTCTAACACAAGCGTCTTGATATTCTTTTTCAAAATCCATTTTTAAGTCCTATAAATAAAAAGTTGAGTTTCATCGTCTTGTCCATATTTTTGCTGGACAAATTTCTTCCATTCAGGTACACGATCATATTGGTGTACAATAATAAAAGGTTCACCGTCAGCTGTCTTAACAATACCATCTTCAAAAGTTGGCTCTTTTTCTGTTAAGAAAGGTCTAAAATCTTTAATCTTGGATGGGTCAACTGTAGTGCCTGCGTGACAAGCCCATGCATCACGTTGTTGAGCAAAGTATGTGGTGTCAAGATATGGTTGCGTTCCCAACAATACATTATAAACGGCTTGATCAACAATCGGAATAGGCCTATTGATAGCATTGGTAAAAATATTGAATACTAAATCTTTCACATATTCAGCTTTACCAGCAAGTGTTCCTACATTGTAGATTTCATTATTTTTAAATATGTTGTGAACATATGGTCCATAACATTGCATGAGGTTATCATTACCCCAAGGCTCATCTTTATATCTCATGCCTTCTGAACCAGCAATCAAAGAGAACTTAGGTCTGTTCTTAAAGAAATCATTCAACCATTCAAATGGATCACGTTGAAAGAAAACATCTTTAACATCAGTTGTTACAACATATCGAAATTTTTGATGATTGTCTTTTAGGTAGTCATATATTGAAAGGAATCTTAATACATGGACCGGAATATTTGCTTCAGGCATATCAACAATTTCAAAACCTTGTTCAATTAACCAATGCCTAGTTTGCAATGTTGCATTACCAACACACATAACTTTATGTGCATCTTTCATAGTTTCATTGATAGACAACACCCAAGGTTTTAATTGGTTAATACCGTAGTTGGTACAACCACCAATAATCAAATCTTTCACCATAAAAATAAATCTCCAGTAATCAAATACGATACAACAATTGATATCCTTTGAAAATTGGTTTTTTACCAATTTTTGTCATAAATTCGAAAATAAATCTACTTTTTCCTGCGGGCACACCTTCATTGTTATAAAAACTATCATCTATGCCAACAATTGAACCTTCTTTTAAAGATGCAATAATAGCGGTTAATTCATACATATGATGCAATCCCGATTGTAAACTTAGTTCAGGATTATCTAGGGGACAATCAAAACTATCCAAATATAAAAAGTCAATTTTTTTATTTTTTTGTAAAAATTCTTTATTTAAATTATGTAAATAGTTAACACTATCATCTAGTATAACATGACTGTTTTTAGATATCATTTTTCCAACACAATATTCATATGATGTTTGATTATTGTCAACAGTATAAAATTCTCCACCATGTTCATCAATAAAATGATCATATAGTAGACTACTTTGACCATCACCACTAAAATTATTTTCCAGTCTTGCACAACCAGTTTCAACGATAATTGGATTTTCAATTGCTTTTAGTGCATCAAAAATAACATCAAAACCGGATATACGTTGATTTAACAAATGCCTTACACTATCATAGTATCCCATATTAATTCTCCTATTGTTTTATCCAAGGCAATTTGCCTTTGTATTTTTCATTCATAACTTTATTGCCAAATTCAAAAAATGTGTCTTTAACCGAACCATCATTCCCAGCTAAACGATAATTTGTTGTGTATTTACCAGTGCAATCAAACTTTTTAAAATGTGTAGATAGTGCATTGAAGAATACACGATCTTGTCCCCATCCGCCATGCCACGCTGATGCTAATCTTATCGCAACCGAAGTTTTAATGCAATAGTTATTTGTATCAATATGATGGTAATCTTGAAAACATTTCCATTTACCTAATGATTCACAATCATCGTTACAAATATATAGGCCGTCTTTGTCTACGATTTTTCTTAGGCTATATGACCAATCAAGATTCTTTGAATTGATAGTGTCTACACAAGTTTGTACATGATTCTCATCAAACCAACAGTCCTGGTCAAGATATAACACATATTCGGTGTCAATCAAATGTGTGAATGATGCATAGACACGGTGACCATAAAAACCATTAGCACCGACATTTATCGGAAGTATACAAAGTTTTAAATTTTTATTACTGAGATAATCGTCTACAATTACTTTAGTTCTTCCGGTGTATTGGTCACCATCACACACCACATAACAAGTTGTTGGATATGTTTGATTCAAAACACTTTCAATTGCTTTACGCAATTCTGGTGTTCCTGTTGTTGGTATAATCACTGTTGCTGTCATAATATATTCCTAATTTTAAGATACTTTTATAAATGGAGCACTATTGTCTGTATTAGATAAAGCATAACCTAAAGAACCTCGTACAAATGCATCTCTTTTCTCTTTAGTTGTTGACATTAAAATATCAATCAATTTAACGCCCAAATATTTAGAAAAGATTTTGTCAGAAGATACATCTGGTGATTTTGCTGTTTCCATAAAAGCGTCTTTAGACATTCCCGGTTCTGCATATTTGGAAAACATTGTATATAAATCTTCAATCAAATCAACACTTTTTGTTCTAGCTTTATTAACAATTGATTGTTGGTTTGGTAATTGTTCCAGATTTAATTCTTTGAGTTGTAAATTAATAGGTCCATATGCTATCTTACCATATTTTGCAACAGCTCCAATTAACTCTCCTTGCCATCCAGAAAGATCGGCAAAAGATCGTAGTTGCATTTGAACTTCATCATCACCTTTACCAAAAATGTAAACATCCTTAGAAGATAAAATATTAGAATCTTTTTTATCAGCTTTAACTTTAAAGCCATTCCATTCCATTGGTACTCTTTTTTCACCAACATTATAATTTGTTTGGTGTATTGTGTTCAGAGTTTTCTTTAAAGAAATACCAATCAAATCTCTATCTTTCAAAGCATTCAAAAGTTCTCGATTTAAACAGTCTACGGTCTGACAGATGCTTAAATCTAGTTTATAATTCTTTTTCACAACCCATATATCAGCAGGAGACCATTTGTTGATGTTTGCAAATGGAACTTCCATTTTTTTATTCAGTTCCGAAAATTTTTTATTAATTGTATCAACTAAATCTGAACCACGGTGAAAAATATATTCACCCTGGTCAAATAATCCATCAACCAAAAATTTTGCTGTTCTTTCATAGTGTTTTAACCATTGCTCATCGGTTTGTGATATCATGTTTTTATCGGTTTCATCAACAGCATACAATGATTTAACATCTTTATAATATTTAACTACAGAATCAATATCAGCTACACCGTACTTTTTATACACAGCACACCATAAACAAACAGACGATTCATTCATTTTTGTATTTTCTGCACCAGCACCCGATCCGCCGCCACCGCCAAGGTCTTTACTTTTAGAAATGTTTTTTAAAAAATATCTTTTATTGTTTTTATCTTTTAAAACAACAGCATTGTATCCTTTATTATCACCTGGCAATAAACCTGCAATTTCATCATACACAGATTTTTCAAATTTAAAAACAACTGGAGGACCATTAGACATTTCAAAAGCCTCTTCATTTTTGTACTTATTAAGTATAACGAGTTTTCTATCCGGTCTAGAACCTGTTGGTTGTTTAAAAAAATCTTGTGCAGACAATGCGGCCATAATATCACCTTATAATTTGTATCTCCTTACCTGAAGTCCACACTTCAAGTTCAGTTCTCAATCTACCTTCGGTCTTGAGAGTTTCGTACCTATTTATGGCTTTATTTTTCCACCATTGTACAATATTTTCTAGTTCAAACTTATCGTAGTTTTCTTTATCTTTAATGAGTGTATCAGTTTTGCAACAGATATAGTCTATGTAATTACTAAAACCATAGTTTGAAATATAATACCGTTTTTGTTCTGTTAGTTGTTTCGCTTTCAAGATTGTTGCATTAAAACTATCACCTTCTGGTGTTCCTTTTAGTGCAGCCTTAGCCAAAGAAATAATCTTCATAGAGATTTTTAATTTCTTGCTTGATGCATCATCTTCGACCAAAGGACCGACTCTACTTTGAACAAAATCACGTAGGTCAGAATATGGTTTGCCGTGCATCATAGGCAAAAAATCCGAATCTGTTAGACCTTTGTAACGAATGAATGGTTTCATACCATCATACTGTGAAACTTGCTTAGATGAACCATACAGACTGGTAGTTTCAAACAGGCATAGGTTCATTCCATATTTCTTGTTGACAATCTCACGTACTGTATGTGAGCAACAGATTGCTGCTAGTAGTTTACCACCAAGATAATTAAAACCAAATGGTTGTGCAGGAACAATTACAAAACCCATCATTGCAGAATTATTGAATCTTTTGCCCCACTCAGGTTTTTGTGTAAACACTTGGCCAAGCATTTCATTTCTTGGTTTGCAGTTGATTACAGGAGAAGCCAATCGAATGAATCCTAGATACTTTCCAGTCTTTCCTTCTTTAACAGCCAAGTGAATGCTTCGACCAACAGGACGGATATTGATATGTGATGAGGTAATGTTTAGAAGTGTTTCCCAAGTCTCGTTTGGTATTTCACAAACTTGAATATCCATATCATTGGGATGCATAGAGAAATCTGAAAACAAATCATCTTCAGGTAGAAACAAAGACGTTGGCATTTCTGCCAACGAATTCAATTTCTGGTCACGCATGTACTCATCAATGCGATCAAAATTGCCAAAGTAATCTTCAAAGGCCTTTGCACAATGAATGGCATCTTCTTTAGTTAGCATTATATCTTAAATCCTTCAAATGATTTTTTTGCTTTCATTTCTCTATCACCAAACGTATTCAAAGGTTTATCATTGCCTGCATCAGCAAGACCATCTTGACCAGATTGTTCAACATCATAAAGTCTCATCTTAGACCGATCAACACCAATAGTAAATCGTTTATAATATGTAGGATCATTATAACGATTCTTCAATTGCTTGACCATCAATTGACCAAGTTCTTCTAAATCTTCGGATGTAACCAAGGCAAACATAAAGTCGGCAGTCGCAGGCAGACCAAACGATTCACTAGTGTCCTCAAGACCAGGATCAGAGGAGGTGAATCCACTTCTTGTAGTCTGTGTCGCACTCACGATTGGAACATTATACTCTACGGCGAGACCACGGAGTTCTTCTGCAATAGACTTGACATATGTGTAAGAGTTAATATTCGCTCCAGCCTTAATCCTCGCTGAACAGCAAATATTAAGATAATCAATAAAAATGATATGTGGAACAAATGACTTTTTCAAATTCAATTCATTCAGCAATGTTCTGAAATGTGTTGCAGATGCTGATGCTGTTGGATACTCTTTGACA
>Ga0209189_1001397_pt1 | contig 18088 bp, 3 predicted proteins | sample C_130820_EF_Meta_FD_187308 | JGI IMG/M metagenome (GOLD analysis project Ga0209189, IMG submission 187308) | Freshwater microbial communities from Lake Croche, Canada to study carbon cycling - C_130820_EF_MetaG (SPAdes) (version 3) | ecosystem: Environmental > Aquatic > Freshwater > Lake | place... | reverse complement strand
GAGCTGGGGCAGTTGGAGTAGTAGTGGGGTGAGTGTGGCGGCATCGCTCAACCAGGCCAGTGTCCCGGAGGGGTGTCAGCGCAAGGTGTACAGTGTGAACCGCAGCAACAGCCCCACCCGGCAGTTCCTAAGGCTTAAGGTCAGCCGGTAGAACGGGAAGGGGGCAGGAGAGAAGATTAGGCGGCGGACGGGAGGCCGAGCTTGGTGCGAAGTTCGTCCGGTTTTTGGGAGTATTCAATCGCTTCCTCTGCATCGATTTTTCCGGCATGGACGAGTTGGGCTAGATGGGCATCCAACTGGATCATTCCGTATTTTGTGCCGGTCTGGAGTTCGGATTCGATGAGGTAGATTTTATTTTCCCGAACAAGATTCGCGATGGATGGGGTGTTGATCATGATTTCAAAACCGGCAATGCGTCCGCCGCCCGTCTTTCGCATAAGAACCTGAGAGATGACGGCGACGATGGAGGAGGAGAGCTGGGTTCGGATCGTCTCTTTGGTGTTGGCGGGAAAGGCATCCACGATTCGGGTGATGGTCCGGGCAGCTCCCGTTGTGTGGAGGGTTCCGAAGACCAAGTGGCCGGTTTCGGCGGCGGTAACGGCAGCTTCGATCGTCTCGAGGTCGCGCATCTCGCCGACAAGGATGACATCTGGATCCTGACGAAGGGCGCCCCGGATGGCTTCGGCAAAGCTGGGAACGTCCACGTGGACTTCGCGTTGGGTGACGACGCTTTTTTTGTGGGGATGATAGTACTCGATGGGATCCTCGATCGTGATGATGTGGGACTGCCGGGTCTCGTTGATCCAGTTGATCATCGAGGCAAGGGTGGTCGACTTGCCGGATCCGGTGGGGCCGGTGACGAGAATTAGGCCGCGGGGGCGAGTCAGCAGGTTCTGAACTGCAGGGGGAAGGCCGATCTGATCCATAGGAAGAAGGCGGCTGGGGATGAGGCGGAGGACGAGCCCGTAATTTCCCTTTGCCTTGAGAATGCTGACGCGGAAGCGGGCGTTGTCACCAAACGGGATAGCGAAATCGGCGCCCCCCTCGCGCTCCAAACGATCGTGCATATGGGGAGGCAGAATCGAACCCGTGATCTCCCGAGTGTGTTCGGGAGTGAGGGGCGGGCAGTCGTAGGGGGTCATTTCCCCCGAGATGCGAAGGACGGGAGACTGTCCCACTTGCAGGTGGAGATCAGAGGCGCCGGCTTCCATGACGGCGGCCAAGAGCTGGTTGATGTCGGGGGCTGGGGTATTCATATGGGTTTGTGTGGGTATGGGGTGCTTATCTTGAACTAGACGATTGGGGTAGGATAGGGCAACACACTTAAGAGTGAATTTCTTTTGGATTAGCAAGGCCCGTGTCCAGATTCCCCTGAGGGCTGGTTTATGCGGGGTGCTGGGTTTGGCATGTTGGGCTCTTCGGGGGCCCCTTTTGACGGGTGAGGAAGGGTTGTTATGGGATCCCTTGCCGGGGTTGGTGATCGGGTTGGCGTGGAGGGGTTTTTTACCCGGGGCGCTTGTCGCAGGTTTAGCTCCCCTGGCAGGCGGGATCTTTTCCGGAGGACCTCAGGTGGTGGCTCTGTGGGTCGAGGCGGGAATGGTCTGGATTCTCCTGTGTTCCCGCCCGGTGTTGGGAACCACAGCCATTTTCCGGGAACTGCTAATTGTCCCGATGGCGGCTGGGGTGACGGTGGTGGGTGCATTGGTCGAGCAGGTTCTTTCGATGAACACGCCCTTTAGCTTGGGATTTGCGACGCTTTGGATCGGCCGGGCGTTTGGGGTGATGGCGATGGCGCCGCTCGTGGTGAATCTTGGATTTGGTTTCTTTGCCCGACTCAACCGTCGGCTCTTTGCCGGGTGGGTGTTTCTGGCTCTTTTGCTTGTTGTCGTCGGGCGGGTGGCAGCGACTTCGGGACTGGATCCGCGGGGTGGGTTGGCGCTGGGTTTGATTCCAATTGTGATCCTGTTCTGGCAGGCGATGAGGTTTGGAGTGGCAGGCACGTCGCTCGGCTGTTTTCTGGTCGCGTTGCTGGCAGGGTTGGGCTGGGTCGATGGCAATGCGGGTCTTCTTTCTTTCCATCCCGGGGTGTTGGCTCTGGGGTTGACGGCGGTTCTGGGAACGGCTCATGGGATGGCGGCACTGCGGGATGAGAGGGAGGATATCCGCGCTTGGACCGATACAGCGGCGCGGATTCAGCAGGTCGTTTTCTGGCGGTGGCAACGGGGGGGCAAAATCGAGTGGGATCGCCCCGAGGCGGCCCGGCAGATTGGTCTGGCGGAAGGTAGAAAGGGATGGAAGGCCGTCGAGGGATGGCAGGGGCCGTCCTTTTGGCCTGCCCCCGAGGAGGTGGTGAAAACAGTACTCATCGATGTCCGTGATCCGTCGGGCAGGGGAAGAAAGCTCGAGTTGGCGGGAAAGATTGAATCCTACGACACCGACGGACTTCCCTCGGTCGTCTTGGGCACAGCCCTCGATGTGACGGCGAGGGAGGAGGCGCGCGGGCAACGAGAGCGGTTGTTGCGCCGGGAAGCGGAGCTGCGCACCCTGCGTTCCCAACTTCATCCCCACGTGATTTTCAATGCGTTGAACCGGATCGCCTCGTTGACCATGTCGGATTCCGAAGCGGCGCGGGATTTATTGGTGCGGCTCAGCCGACTTCTGCGGGCGGCGCTACTTGCGGGGGAAAAGAGGGAGACGAGTCTGGCGGAGGAGTTGGCGTTGATCCGGGATTATCTGCAACTGGAGGGGGCGGGTTATGGCGAGCGCCTGCGTTTCCAAGAGGAAGTTAAGGGAGAAAAAAACATGGTGGGAATTCCACCGCTGTCACTTTTCTCCCTGGTCGAGGGGGCGGTACGACGCGGCGTGGGGATGAGGAAGGAGGGTGCGACGATCACCCTGAGCCAACCGTTCGAGCGGGTGTTGCGGGTCCAGGTCGAGCCATCCGTGCCGGGCGGTGAGGCGGAGTTTCCCGAATGGCCCGATCCGGTTTGGGTCGAGAGATTGGCGGTGGAGCAACCCCGCCGAGCGCAGATTGTGGCGGACCGGGATGGGGATGGTTCGGTGAAGTGGGTGGAGCTAAAGGTGGGAGTCGCATGAAGCTGCGCGTAGTGGTGGCCGATGACGAGGCGCTGGCGAGGAAAGAGCTGCGTCGTTTGCTCGCAAAGGGGCATCCGGAGGTGGAGATCGTGGGTGAGGCGAAGGATGGGGATGAGGCGGTGACATTGATTCAAAAGGAGGTGCCGGATCTGGTGTTTCTGGATATTCGGATGCCGGGAAGGGACGGGTTCGGGGTGTTGGATGCGTTGGAACCGCCGATGCCGGAGATCGTTTTTTCCACCGCCTACGATCAGTTTGCCGTGGATGCGGTGCGGCGCGGGGCGCTGGACTATCTGCTCAAGCCCATTGCGCCAGAGGATCTGGCCAATGCGGTGAAGCGAGCGCACGAGAGGAAAGCGGTGCGGTCGCCGGCTGGAGAGGATGGAAAAGGGAAACTGGGTCCGGGGGATCGGGCATATTTTCGGGATGGAAAGGCCGCCTTTTTGATCGAGATCGGAAAGGTAAAGTGGCTGGAGGCGGAGGGAAACTATACGCGGGTGGTGATGGATGGAGCAAAGCCCCTGGTACGACGGCCGCTGAAGTACTTTGAGGAGCGGCTGGATCCGGCACATTTCTTTCGGGCCAACAGGAAGCAGATTGTCGGACTGGGGGTCGTGAAGGGGACGAGGCCGGTGGATGGGGGGATGATCGAATTGGATTTGGGGGATGGGGCAAAGGTCGAGGTTTCGCGGAGACAGACGCGGGCGTTTCGGGAAGCATTCCGGCTATAAAAAAGCGGCTTCTTGGTTAATTATATCCTTTTAGGGATATAAAATAGGAAACCATCATGTTTTATTGGTAAAAAAGCCTACGTAGCGATGGAAAGAATGAGGATCATGTTCTAACCTAATTACATGGAAAAGAGGCATAAACTCCAACCATGCTGTTGGTTCTTTTCACTGGCGATTCTTGCCCTTGAAGCGTTTGGAAATTCCGCTCAAGCGCAAACAGTTTGGCTAAATGAAAACTTTAGCGGTTATACTACCGATGGTGGTTCCTTAAATACCAGAACTTCACCCAATCTTATTTCCGCAGGGAGTAGTTACACTGTTTCAGTCGCTGGATCAGTCAAAAAGCTTCGGGCATATAAACCTGCTGGAGCAACAACTCCTTATACCAGCACGGCAGCTTCAAGCTCCTCTAGGATTGCATTCAAATTATCGACAGATGCCAGCAACGCAACAGATCGGCCCGTCGGTTACTTGTCTTTTAAAGTGACGCCAAACCCTGGAATGGCGCATGTATTTAATGCTGACGTAGCTGACTCAAGCTACCTTGAAGCAGGGATAGGCCCAACAGGATTAGATATCCCTTCAAACTCTGGGAACTTGTTTTTCTGGGCCAGGATGTACTACAACATCAGTTCCCTAACACCGCAATTCAAGGTCAAATTTTATCGAAATAGCGCCGTTATTACTACGGCTTCTTCTATTAGTAGTACTGCCACAACGCTTAATTCGTCGGCTGAAAATACAATTAAAATCTGGTATAATAAGGGTACTGTCGGTGTTTCTTATACTCCCCCATCAGGTGGCTCCAGCGTGACGTTGGCTGCCAATTCCTGGGTTGCGTATGTAAATGATGTCCTTGCCCCTGGCTTTGCTTCAACGGGCTCCGCATTCTTGAATACACAGGCCAATTCTATAGGCACAACAGCCCCTGTCAGCACCGTGGGAAAATTTGCCGCATATAATGGCGCTTCTGGGCATACCTATGATTTTTCCTTGAGCGACATTGTTGTGGCTGATTCTGCCCCTGCCTCCACCTCAGCGCCCACCCTCACGACGAATCCTATCCCTGTGACGGTTCAGGCTGGGACGACTGTTACCAACACCATTAGTGCCGGCGGGAATCCGCCACCTGTTTTTGCGGCAACAGGAACTTGGCCGAGTTGGGCGACTTTGAGCTCCAACGGAGTTGCGGTCTTCAGCCCTTCTTACAGTACTGCAGTTGGGACAAACAATCTTACCTTTACGGCGACCAATAGTGCGGGTTCGACGAACGGGGTGTTCAATGTAGCCGTGCAATCAAGTGACAGCGATGGGGACGGAGTCATGGACGTAATGGAGTTGAAGGACGGAACGAATCCCAATGATGCCTCGTCCTATAATAACCTCAGCAAAGGTTTGGTCGCGTACTATCCGTTTAATGGGAATGCGAACGATGAGAGTGGCAATGGGAATCATGCCGCCCTTAGTTCACAGGGTCAACTGACTGCAAATCGCTTTGGCAATCAAAACAGCGCTCTGTTTTGCAATACAGGGGGTGCTTTGGGGTCGCAGATTGCCGAAAGCACGCAGAATATCCCTATCACAGGAAATTCGGACCGTACAATTGCCTTTTGGTGTAAATTCTCAACAGAGGGCACATCAGGGCAGTATACCCAAACAGGAGTTGAATGGGGTACAACTGGACAGGCGGGGGGAATGTCCCATTTATCGCAACAATCATCAGGATACATTTGGCTTTGGGGGCATTATGCCGATGTGGGTGCGATTCCAGTACAAGCCTCATCCTACAATCAATGGCGTCAAATCGTGTTAAGTTATAGTGGGTCTCTTAGTAACGGAAAAATCTACATCGATGGTTCCTCTGTCCCGATTTCTGATATCGGGAGACTCAATCAGCGGGATACTTTTGCAACTGTGGCAACCACGCTAAGGCTGAAGGGTGGGCAGGGTGACTTTCTCGATGACATTCGCATCTACAACCGTGCTCTTTCCTCCACTGAGGTTGGGCAGCTCTATCAAACTGAAGCCGGTTCTCTCGACAGCGATGGCGACGGTCTGACCGACGCATGGGAAAGGGGATATGGGAGATATCAAATCATCTCGGGCAACTTGACCTGGGAGCAGTCCAAGACGGATGCGGAAGCACGGGGTGGGCATTTGGCAACGATCACTTCACAAGCAGAATCGGATTTCATTTATTCAACCTTGGGATCCACGCTAGCTGATAATACTGGTCGGGACGCTTGGTTAGGGGGTTCGGATGTTGCCACGGAAGGAAACTGGAAATGGGTTACCGGGGAGGTATGGACGTATTCCCGTTGGGGGCCCTATGAACCGAACGGGTCCACGAGTGAAAACTACCTAACCTTAATTGATAGAACCGACCTCAACCATACGCCGGGGGTAACTTGGAATGATTCTTGGGAAGGTGTGCCATATGGAAGATACTTATTGGAATTCGGCTATCCAACCGATCCGACGAAGGCAGACACCGACGGGGATGGGTTTAATGACAAGACGGAGACCCTAGCCAGCACAGATCCGAACAACGCCGCCACCTTCCCCGACACCCAACCGCCCGTCATCACCCTGATCGGGGCTAATCCCCTGGAGATATATAAGGGTTCTTTCTTCACCGATCTAGGGGCGATGGTGACGGACAACAAGGACGCAACGAGAAATATCACTGGCAGTGGGACGGTGAACACGGCGACGGTGGGGATCTACACGGTGACGTATACGGCTACGGATGCGGCAGGGAATCTGGCTCTGCCGGTGACGCGAACGGTGAATGTGGTCCTCGATCCTGCGGCCGACGAGGACGGGGACGGGCTGACGAACGGAACGGAGGTTTCTCGTGGCACGAATCCGTACCAAAGAGATTCGGATGACGATGGGGTGACGGATCCGAAGGAGTTGGCGGACGGGACCAATCCGAACGATGCAAACTCCTATAACAATCTAAACAAGGGTTTGTTGGCGTATTATCCCTTCAATGGAAACGCGAATGATGAAAGTGGGAATAGAAGGAACGGCAATCCTTCGAATGTTACTTTAACGACTAATGCGGTTGGACAAGCGAATCAGGCCTATCTTTTTAACGGGTATAACTCCGTCATTACAGTTCCACACGATGAAGCGTTAAGCCTAAGTGGCTCAGTCAACATGACAGTTTCCTTAATGGTTCGCATCGAGGATACTGGCAATGCACCTCAGTATCTTTTAGGGAAAGACAATGGTTCGGGTTCCCAAAGCAAATGGACTTTGTACTACGGACCTCCTCCAACCGGGATTCCCCGGGCACTTTATTTTCATATCGGGAACACCGCAGGCACCGGGCAATGGATTGCGGGTGTTACAAGCCCGCTTTTGGAGAATAGTGGTTGGCAATATCTGACCTATACCCGGGAAGGTAACGTTCATCGTTTTTATGTGAATGGGGTGCTTGCAAGTCAGGAAACAAACACCCTCGCCATGCCGGAAGGAATCACAGCGCCCTTCACGATCGGGGCGGCTGAAAACGGGGGTTGGATAAAGGGTGTAATGGATCAGATCAGGATCTATGGTCGAACCCTCCCCGCTGGTGAAATCACCCAACTCTACCAGCAGGAAGCCGGTTCTCTCGACAGCGATGGTGACGGGTTGACCGATGCGTGGGAGAGGGGATATGGAAGATATCAGATTGTCTCTGGCAATTTCACATGGGAGCAGGCCAAGGCAGATGCAGAATCGAGGGGAGGGCATTTGGCGACGATCACCAGCCAGCAGGAAAAGAACTTTTCCGACGCCTTTCTGCCGCCCGGATCCGGGGACCCGGTGATCTGGCTTGGGGCCACCGACCAGGAAACGGAGGGGACTTGGAAGTGGGTCACGGGCGAGACTTGGGCTGGATTTACGGCGTGGAGCTCGGGCAATCCCAATAACGACGGCAACCAGGATTACCTGAGCATCGATTATTTTAACCGTGCATATTGGGACGATTACTTTGGCACTGAAAGAAATGTGACAGGATCCTATTTCCTCGAATTCGGCTATCCTACCGATCCGACCAAGGCGGACACAGACGAGGACGGGTTCAATGACTCGATTGAAAGTTACTACTCATCCGATCCTAACAATAACGCGGTGACGCCTAACACGATCCGCCCTGCCGGGCGTCTCGCTGCATGGGGTACCACGAACTACAATCTCCATCTTCCACCCACTAACCGGGTGGTGGATGTTTCTGTCCGCGGGACCGGACTGGCTGTTACGGCGCAGGGCTCCGTCGTGTCATGGGGCAGGGAAACCTCTGGGGAAATAACCCAGACCCCTGTTGGTCTTACGAACGCGGTCCAGGTGGCCGCTGGACATGCGCATTGCGTGGCCTTGAAAGGCGATGGCACCGTGGTTTCCTGGGGCGATCTAAATAACGGGTTGAGCAACGTTCCCCCCGGGCTGAAGGCGGTGCAGGTGGCCGCCAGTTGGAGAAATACCGCGGCCGTAGCCGCGGATGGAAAGGTGTATGTATGGGGCGTGGATTACGACGGACAGATGCCCGTTCCGACCACGGCGACGAATGCCCGGCAGGTGGCAGTGGGATGGGGCCACGTGCTCGTGCTAAAGCAGGATAGTACAGTGATGGGCTGGGGTCGGAATGGTGACGGGGAATGTAACATCCCTGCTGGTCTGACTAATGTTGTCCAGATCGGGGCTCAAGACACCATCTCCTGGGCAGTAAAAAGAGATGGTGCTGTGGCGGTCTGGGGTCGAAACAGTGGCGGAATTCAGTCGATTCCCGGGAATTTGGGGTTTGTCACCAAGCTGGTGGGTGGGGACACAATGATGGCGATCGGAACAAGCGGGAATCTCCGGTTGTGGGGCAGCAGTATTCCTGGAGATCGGAGCATACCCGCTGGCATTTCGAATGTGGTGGCCGCTTCGTTGGGTGACGCACCCGTGATCATCACTACAAATCTGGACACTGCACCCGTAATCACCTTCGCCAACTCCGTCAGCGGCACATTGGGGGTGGCGTTCAGTAACACGGTGACGGCGAGTGGGACGACACCGATCACGTTTGGTGGATCTAATCTTCCGTCCGGTCTCTCGATCACCACCAATGGTCTGATCAGCGGAATACCGACGAAGGCAGGAACTAACAGCACCATTCTGACGGCATCCAACGCCTATGGTTTGGCGACGCAGACAAACAACTTCGTTATCGCGAAAGGGGACCAGACCATCACCTTCGATTCCCTGGTTTCCCGGACCTATGGGGATGCCTCTTTCAATCTCGTGGCCAGTTCTTCTTCCGGGTTGCCGGTCTCTTTCTCTTCTTCAGATCCTGCCGTGGCTTCGGTTTTGGGATCCACCGTCTACCTCAATGGAACCGGCAGTGCCGTCATCACTGCAAACCAAGCTGGGGATGCGAACTGGAATCTAGCCCTGCCGGTGGCGCAAACCTTGACGGTCCTGCCCGGATATTTTGAAACAGGAAATCTCAATCTCGTGCCTCCTGGCAATCTTGTCTACGACGGCACGCCGAAGACCTATTCAGTGGTCGCGGCCACAAATGTGGCCGGGGTTTTGGCTTCGTGGGACATTCCCACTTCCACCACCATTATTACCAACGTCAACGCCACGCTGGCTTCCGGTCTGACCGGGGGAACGATTAGCCGGGGTTCGGGGCTAATCCTTTCCTCGTCCTCATCCGGTTGGCGGGCCACTTCATATAATCAAACCGGAACAGATGCCACGTCCTTGTCGAACGCCAACACTGGAAACGATTACTGGTCCTTCAGTCTCGGTGCATCGAACGGGCGAAGTATAAAACTGACCAACATCGGTTCGCTCTCCATCGGAATCAGTGCTTCCGGTCCTAAAAACTGGGCTTTTCTCTACAGCTCCAACGCCAGCTTCACCCCCTACACGACCATAGCCATCGGTTCCCAGACCGCCGGGTCCACCGCCAGCTACGCCGCGAATTTCGGCGGAGCTCTGGCCACAAATCCGATTTCGATTTCCTCTGGAACCACCAACTATTTCCGGTTGGTGGGGTACGGAGTGACTTCTTCCGGCGGTACCGGCGGTTTGATCGGCAATCTCGGGGCGCAGGACTTCACCATTTTGGGAGTCGTGAGCGCTCCGGGCCCCGTGGTCACCAACCTAGTCTTCACCTACCGAGGCACCAACGGAACGGCATACGGACCGTCGAGCACCGCGCCCTCCGGAGCTGGGGCCTACACGGTGACAGTCGCCAGTCCCGGATACTCCAACAGTCTTGCCACCAATTTCACCATCACCAAAGCCAACCAGAGCATTTCGTTTGGAGCCCTACCGAATCAAAACCTTGGCGATCCGACGTTCAGCCTAACAGCAACGGCGAGCAGCGGCCTGCCAGTGAGCTACACCAGCTCCAACCCCAACGTGGCTACCGTCACGGGAAATCTGGTCACATTGACGGGCTTGGGAACAACGACGCTGACGGCCATTCAGGCTGGGGACAGCAACTGGAACGCGGCGGCGAATGTGTCCCAGACGCTGACTATTCAAGTGCGGGATACCGACGGCGACGGAGTGACTGATGTGATGGAGTTGGCGGATGGGACAAATCCAAATGACGCGAACTCCTTTAATAGCCTTAGCAAGGGGCTGGTTGCGTACTATCCGTTTAATGGAAATGCGAATGATGCGTTAGGGGGTAAGCCAGCTCTTTCGCTTTTCGGCTCTAGCAGCTTTCTAACAAACGGTCTTTCCGGGGGAGCTTTACGAACGGACGGGGATAGGTCGCTTTATTATAATGGTGGAGGTTATTTCTCTCCGGCTTATTTGGAAAACAGCATTCTAAATGCAGCCAGTTTTGTGTTTTGGACAAGGAACGACCTGACCGGAGGTGCTTATTCGCCGAGTCATACAGAGGAGGCTTGGCTTGAAGTCGGATATGGTGACACCGGAGCTGTTGCGCAGATTTATGGTCGGGCTCTCGGCACGTCCGGAACATTTGGAACTGTAACGGTCAACTGGGCCGATTGGAAAATGTTTACTATGACCATTTCCAATAATCTAACGGGATCTGACTGGATTCAGTACCTGAATGGAACGGAAATCGCGCGCGGTTCAACTTCCCAAAAGTTATTACCTACCGCGAACATTAAATTTGGAAAACATACTTGGAATGGGGGCGCGGCACAGTCGGCTCGAATGACGGTGGAATGGGATAATCTCCGCCTTTATGACCGAACACTATCTCCCTTAGAAGTTGGGCAACTCTACCAGCAGGATGCCGGCTCTCTCGACTCCGATGGGGACGGGTTGAGCGATGCATGGGAGAGGGGTTACGGAAGATATCAGATCGTGCCGGGGAGTTTTACCTGGGAACAGGCGAGGGCGGATGCGGAAGCGAGGGGCGGACATTTGGCGACGATTACCAGTGTGGGAGAATCTGAGTTTATTCAAAACATGGTGGATGGGCTTCAAGTGAAAGATAACTACTGGTTGGGTGGCACTGACTCTGGCAACGAAGGGAACTGGCGATGGCTGACTGGTGAGACCTGGTCCTTTACTCATTGGGATCCAAATGGAGGAGAGCCGAACAACGCCAATGGGGATGAAAACTATCTAAATCTTTGGGGCAGCCCCGGAGAAATGTGGCAGATGAAGTACGGATATTGGAATGACTATATCAACAACGATAGGGTTAAGATGAGTTATATTCTCGAATTCGGCTACCCGACCGATCCGACCAAGGCGGACACAGACGGGGATGGGGTGAATGACAATCTGGAAACAGTGGCCGGTACGGATCCCAATGATCCTGCCGTCTATCCGATCTATAATACGATTTCGTTGGCTGGTGTTGCTAACACCAGCTTGGCGGATCCATATGCAACATTTGGTTCGAATTGGCCCTTTCATGGTTTTCCTTACGGGAATCCTACGATTCTTGCTGGCGTTCCTTTCAACACCCCATCTAGCGGCAATAATGTGTGGGCTGGGTCCAAAGTTGCGCCCACTGGACCAGTTTCAATTACGCTTTCAATGAATGTTCCGAATATCCGCGGTCTTGGTACGCTCATGAACACGGATTGGGGGCAGTCCAGTGGTTCTTATGCATCGATTCAATTTAATTTTTCTGATGGGTCGAGTTACGATCGTCCATTATATAGCAATCAGGACATTCGTTCCTACGATGTCCAAGGTGGTTGGGCCAGCCAGATCAATGGGACGAGCACTGTCCTTGCCTTCCGATTAAATTCCACATCCAATCCAATTCTTGATCGACAATATTTCGATCTTGTCTCCGTGGGGCATGGGGGGAAGACCCTTACCTCGGTGGTGTTGAGAGACAATGGCGGTAACTACATCGATTCACCAACTGCACAGAGATTGTTCTTTGCAGGAGCCACTGCCGTCAGTCTTCCTGTTAACGACAATATTGCGCCTCAAATTACCCTGATCGGATCGAGTCCGCTGGAAATATATAAGGGAGCGACCTTTACCGATCCAGGGGCGTTGGTGACGGACAACAAAGACGCCACGAGGAGTATCACCGGCAGTGGATCGGTTAATACCGCGACCGTGGGCATTTACACGCTGACCTATACGGCGACCGATTCAGCGGGGAATTTGGCGGTGCCGGTCACGAGGACGGTGAATGTGGTGTTGGATCCATCGGCCGACGAGGACGGGGATGGACTAACGAACGGTTCAGAACTTTCAGGCGGGACAAATCCATACCAGAAAGATTCCGACGGGGATGGGGTGAACGATCCGGTGGAGATTTCGAACGGAACAAATCCGAATGATGCAAACTCCTACAACAATCTGAATAAAGGCTTGGTGGCGTACTACCCGTTCAATGGGAATATGAATGACGAGAGCGGAAGCGGAAATCATCTTTCGAATCGAGGGGCTTCCTTTACGCAAAATAAAGAGGGAACTGCTGATAGAGCGCTACGCATTCAGCCAGGTCAATATGTGATAAATCCAGACATGTCCTTCCATCTTTCTGGGTCTGGGAACTACACCTTCTCCCTTTGGTATCGCGCTGAAAGCCTGCTCAACACTTACGGCATGATTTTCACTTTGGGAAGCGAGGGGGAAGGGCATGGGTATGTAGATTATAATAGCCTGCGTTTTGCATTATCCACCAGCCGGGACGATTCGCAGCGATTCAACTTTGATGTTGGTGCTGGTGCGTATAATGACAACGTCCTGTCAGATCTTTTCCCAAGTGCAGGGCAATGGATGCACCTTACGGTTACGGTCACATCAAACGGTGAGGTTCGGCAGTACGTGAATGGCCTTTTTATAAATTCCGGTAATTATCTAATCTCATCAACAGAAACGGTTCCCACAATCCTTAAGCTGGGACATTGGTATTACGACTTCTACGCGGATCAGTCTCTGGATGAGTTCCGTATCTACAACCGCGCTCTTTCCTCGGCTGAAGTCGGACAGCTTTATCAGCAGGAGGCTGGCACTCTCGACACCGATGGAGACGGCCTGACCGATGCGTGGGAGAGGGGATTTGGGAGATATCAGATCGTTCCGGGTAACTTCACATGGGATCAGGCCAAGGCAGATGCGTTGTTGAGGGGCGGGCATTTGGCAACGATTACCAGCTCAAGTGAACAGGCTTTCGTGGAAAGGTATTTGAACCTACCGGCTGCACTGGCAGGTCAATCATGGATCTGGCTCGGAGCCACGGATCGCGAGCAAGAAGGAAACTGGAAATGGGTGACAGGGGAAACCTGGAACTATTCGCATTGGTCTCCAAATGAACCCAATAACGGTTGGGGTGGAATCGAGCATTACCTTGTGATGAATGACTATTGGAATGACGTTTCAGATACGATTCCCGGATACCAGTACGGATACATTCTTGAGATGGGCTATCCGTCGGATCCGACCAAAACCGACACCGACGGGGACGGATATGATGATCGGACGGAGGGCCTAGCGGGAACGGATCCCAACAACTCATCGGTCAAACCATCCAACGGATCCGATGGTCCATGGGACTTCGTGCATAGTTTTCGAAATGTTTATGCATCCAACGCGTTGGATTATGTGACTGAACAGCAGAATGTGGCTCGGGTCTCGGAAGGAAATATCACGTACTGGAGTCCGATCAGCAACGGGACAGAGGCCAAGGTGACACAAAAGTTCTCGTTCGACCGACCTATCACAGCCGGATTCCTAAATACCGACTATATCTATATCGCGAACTTTGGCACATCGCAGTATGGCAGCGGATCGCTGTGGGGATCCAAGGATGGGACCAACTGGCTTAAGCTTGTTGACGCGCCACGTCCAGGGGGGATTGCAGCCGGGTACGGATATAACACCAATCTACCAGCCTCCTTGCTTGGTTCTCAGGATCTTTGGATTCAGGCACGGATGACGTCTCAAGGCTGGAACATCATGGCTCAGTTCCTTCGCTATGATAATTCGAGAACCAACAACGCCTTTGACCTAAAGATCCGTTTGGCCACGCTGACTAATCCGACCGGCATTGCCCCGCAGATCACCTCCACCAACTCCTTCAGCGGAACTGTGGGAGTAGCGTTAAGCAACACGGTGACGGCGAGTGGGACAGCCCTGATCACGTTTGGTGGATCTAATCTTCCTAACGGTCTTTCCATCGCGACCAACGGAGTGATCAGCGGAACGCCGACGACTGCGGGAACAAACCAAGTAGTGTTTACGGCTTCGAATGCGTTTGGGGTGGCATCGCAGACTAATACATTTGTAATTGCCCCTTCGACTCAACCGACAACTTTAAGTCTGCGAGTTCGTGCCCATATTGATGGCCCCAGCCAGCTGATCTTGAGCCCTGAAGGTATCCGATGGCATAGCTGGGAGTGGACGGCGGTGCCCGGTCGACATGGAGGTCGGAACGACCCTACTTATTTGAATGACGAAGCGTGGTTCCCCATATGGCCGCAGGAGGGGGAGAACCGTGGCTATGACGCCTACTCCTCATACTTCACCGGTTTCAATGTAACTCCGTTTCTTTCTTCCCAGACCGTTACGTTGTCCACGTCCCGCGCCCGAGACACCGTAGTGGTCACTCGGCAGGTCTCGGGCGAACTCCTTTTAACCATCCTCAACTACGACGACATGGGCTGGGGAGGGAGCGATGATTATGACGTCACTATTTCTGTATCAAGTTCGGACACCCAATCTCCCATCATCACCCTAGTCGGATCCAACCCGTTGGAGATATATAAGAGGGCGACCTTCAACGATCCGGGTGCGACGGTGACCGATAATGTGGATGGGACGAGAACGATTACTGGAAGCGGATCCGTTAACACAGCTACCGTGGGGATTTACACGCTGACCTACACCGCCACCGATTCCGCTGGAAATATGGCTGTGCCTGTCACGAGGACAGTGAACGTGGTGCTGGATCCTGCGGCCGACGAGGACGGGGATGGTCTGACAAACGGAACAGAAATCACAGGCGGGTCGAATCCTTACCAGAAAGACTCCGACGGGGACGGAGTCAACGATTCAGTGGAAATCGCCGACGGAACGAATCCAAACAACGCATCCTCCTACAACAACCTCAACAAGGGCTTGGTGGCGTACTATCCGTTTAACGGAAATGCGAATGATGAAAGTGGAAATGGGAATCACGCAACAAATCTTGGGGCCTCATTAGCCCTCGACCGATATGGCGTGGCAAATAGGTCGTACTCTTTTGACGGGAACGAATATATCCAGACGCCGGTCGATTCGAATCTTGATAACCTTACGATCAGTGTGTGGTTTGCTTCTCCCACTAGGAGCGGTGAGCGATCCATTGTAGACTCGGATGTTTCAAGTGAATACGGGCATAGTCTCATCCTCGGTTACTGGAATGGTGACAACTCGTTGGATGTCCAATACCACAATGGGGAATACAGGTCACCTTGGTTGCTTGACGATAACTTCTGGCACCACGCGGTGGCGGTGATTAATCCAAATCAGGTCCAACTTTTTGTCGACGGGCATTTTATCGGTTCCAAAAACTACTCTCGTGGCATCGTCAATGGCTCGGAATTCCGAATTGGGCGTCACAACTCGTTAGATCCACAGTGGTTTGTCGGTCAGATCGATGATGTACGCATCTACAACCGCGCTCTTTCCACTGAAGAGGTGGCTCAGCTTGCTGGACAAAATCTGGCTACCTTCACTCAGACCGGCTCAATGTCGACCTCTCGTTACTTGCACACCGCGACGCGACTAAATAACGGTCGGGTATTGGTAGTGGGAGGGTATGATGGATCCAATTATCCTTTGGCGAGTGCTGAAATTTACAATCCTTCGACCGGGACTTGGTCAAATACGGGGGGATTGCGTTATGCCCGCTCTGATCATCAGGCTGTTCTGCTCGACAATGGTAAAGTTCTGGTATTCGGGGGATTTAATATTCTAACAGAACAGTCTTTGTCGACGGCAGAGCTCTACGATCCAATCACCGGAGTATGGACTACAACGGGTCCAATGACTTTCGGGCGTAGGCTTTTTGCATCCACCAAGCTTGCTGATGGCAAAGTGCTCGCGGTCGGAGGCTACTTGGGAAGTCAGAACCTGGCGTCGGCGGAAAAATACGATCCTTCTTCCGGCACGTGGTCCCCTGCAGGCAACATGCTCACGCCGCGACGCAATCACACGGCAACTACTCTAAATGATGGAAAAGTCCTAGTGGTGGGCGGGGGGACAGGTTCGGACTCTACCGGTTTTCAAAGCTTCTCTTCCGCCGAAATTTATGACCCTCTTAGTAATCAGTGGTCGCAGACAGGGTCATTAATTACGCACCGTGGGGGTCACACTGCGACGCTATTGCCGGATGGCCACGTTCTGGTGGCTGCGGGAGGGCAGAACAATAGTTCCAATTTCCTTTCCAGCGCCGAGGTCTACGATCCGGGGCAAGGGGTTTGGTCGCCGGCTGGGAGCATTGCCGTAACTCGGCAAGAGCACGCTGCAACCTTATTGGCTGACGGGCGTGTTTTGGTGACGGGTGGCTGTGGTTGGGATGGATATCCTGTCACGGTTGGAATCTTTTCTTCGTCCTCGGGTTTATGGAATTCAGCTCCATCCATGCTCCAACCCCGAGGCCTTCACACTGCAACCTTATTGAACAATCAACAGGTATTGGTGGTGGGAGGAAGACAGGGAAATAGCGGTCCTTATCTTGCTACAACCGAACTTTACGGCGTCCCTGTCGAGCCTTCCGGCACCGCCCCCGTCATCACCTCCACCAACTCCTTCCTTGGTCAGGTGGGAGTGGCGTTCAGTAACACGGTTACCGCGAGCGGAACGACACCAATCACCTTTGGTGGATATAATCTTCCGTCTGGTCTCTCGATCACCACCAACGGTCTGATCAGCGGAACACCAAGCAGTGCGGGAACGAACACAGCAACGCTGACAGCCAGCAACGCCTTTGGAACAACGAATCAGACCGCAACGTTCACCATCGCCAAAGGAACTCCGGTCATCAGCAACTGGCCCTCGGCCAGTCCGATCAGCTATGGCCAGGCGTTGAGCGACTCCGTTCTCAGTAGTGGTTCAGCCAACATAACTGGATCCTTTGCCTGGGTGAGTCCCACCAACCGACCCAACGCCGGAACCAATAGTCAAAGCGTTAGCTTCACTCCGACTGCGACCGGCAACTACAACAGTCTCACATCCAACATCAACGTCGTGGTTTACAAAGCATCCCCCGTCTTGAGTTGGACACCGAGCCCCACTGCGGGTCTGACCTATCCCAATCCTTTAACTTCCACCCAGCTCAATGCCACAAGCTCTGTGCCGGGAACATTTAGTTACAGTCCGCCTGTTGGAAGCGTGTTGAACGCTGGAACCAACGTTTTGGTGGGAACCTTTACACCGACTGATACGGGTAGCTACAGCTCGGGGGGAACGATTACCAACACCGTGGTGGTGGGGAAGGGGAGTCATACGATCAGCTTTGGGAGTTTGACGGGCAAACAGGTGGGGGATGCGGCGTTTAGTCTAGCGGGGACTTCTTCGAGTGGGCTAGCCGTGACGTACACTTCGTCCAATCCCAACGTGGCGACGGTCAGTGGGAGCATGGTGACGATCGTGGGGGCTGGAACGACAGTGATCACGGCTAGTCAGTCGGGGAACACGAGTTGGAATGCGGCGAGCGAAGTGGCGCAAACGCTGACCGTGCTACCCCGGACCGTGCTGACCATCAGTGGGGCTAGTGTGAATGGGAAAGAGTACGATGGGAACAGGACGGCGAACGTGGACTTTAGCTT
>Ga0209189_1001396_pt1 | contig 18103 bp, 11 predicted proteins | sample C_130820_EF_Meta_FD_187308 | JGI IMG/M metagenome (GOLD analysis project Ga0209189, IMG submission 187308) | Freshwater microbial communities from Lake Croche, Canada to study carbon cycling - C_130820_EF_MetaG (SPAdes) (version 3) | ecosystem: Environmental > Aquatic > Freshwater > Lake... | reverse complement strand
GGTGGTCGTGATCGCCGCGGCGGTGGCCACGCTCCTGGCCTCGCGCCGGCTCGTGGCCGCGTCGGGGGGCGTGCTCGCGCTGGAGATGTCGGCGGTGGCGGGGTGGGTCGCGCTCGTGTGGCTCGTGCTCGTCGTCGTGCCGATGCTCGTGACACGGGTCGCCGGGCCCTGGATCGTGGTCGCGACATGGCGGCTCTGGCGGCCGCTCGTGGGCCTGGTCGCGCCGGCGGTGCGGGGGCTCGGCGCCGCCGCCGGGGCGATCAACGCGGGGGCGCAGGGGCCCGACGCCGGGCCGCCGCCCGACGAACTGCGGCTCGTGGTCGACGAGGCGCACCGGGAGGGCCGGATCGAAGGGGCGGCCCGCGACATGATCCGCGGCGTCATCGCGCTCGACGGGGTGAAGGTGGCGCAGATCATGACGCCGCGGACACGCATGGTGTCGATCCCGTTGGCCGACGGCTGGGACGGCGCCGTCCGCCGGGCGGCGGAGAGCGGGCACACCCGGCTGCCGGTCTACGACCGCTCCTCGGACGACGTCGTGGGCATCCTCCACACCCGCGACCTGCTCACGCGGCTCGCCGACGGCGGCGGGGCGGGGGAGCGGGCCGTCCGCGGGCTCCTGCGTCCCCCCTGGTTCGTGCCGGAGTCGATGAGCGTGCAGACCCTGCTGCTCGAGTTCCAACGGGGCAAGACGCACATGGCGATCGTCACCGACGAGTTCGGCGGGGTGTCGGGACTCGTGACGATCGAGGACGCGCTCGAGGAGATCGTCGGGGAGATCGCCGACGAGCACGACGAGGCCTTCTCCGACGGCATCCGCACCGTCACGCCGACGGTCTGCGAGGTGCTCGCCCACGTGCCGGTCGCACGGCTCAACGAGCGGCTCGGCCTCGCGCTCCCCGAGGAGGAGGGCTACGAGACCGTGGGGGGATTCCTCTTCCACCGCTGCGGCCGCATCCCGGAGGTCGGCGACCGGGTGGAGGTGCCGGGCGCGGTGCTCGAGGTGCTCGCGGCCACCCGCCGGCGGGTCGACCTCGTGCGGGTTGAGCGGCGCGACGGCGGGGGCACCGATGGCGGTTGAGAAGGCGCGGGCCCTCGTCATCCGCTCGTTCCCCTTCGGCGATTCGAGCGCCGTGGTGGGGCTCTACACCCGCGAGATCGGCAAGGTGCGGGCTCTGGCGAAGGGGGCGTGGCGTCCGAAGAGCAGCTTCGACGGCGGCCTTGACCTGCTTTCCGCCTGTCAGGTACTGCTCCTCCGCAAATCCTCCGGCGGGCTCGACTTGCTGACGGAGGCCTGCCTCGAACGACGATTCCGGGTCGGCGGCAGCATGGCGGCGTTCCACGGAGGCATGCACGTGGCCGACCTGCTCGATGCCCTCACCGCGGACGCCGACCCCCAGCCGGAACTCTTCGATGTCGCCGACGCCACGCTCCACTCGCTCTCGGTCGTCCCGTCCGGCGTCGTTCCGGCGGACGGCACGGTGCGGGCGGCGGTCGCCCGGTTCGAACTCGCGGCGCTCGCCCTCACCGGCCACGCGCCGGCACTGCGGCACTGCGCCGAGTGTCGCGGTGCGGTCGGCGGTGCTGGCGGCGGCGCGGGGCGGATCGCCTTCGGCATGCTCGACGGCGGCGTGCTCTGCGCCGCGTGTCGTCCCGGCAAGCGGGCGGTGGTCTCGATCTCGGCGGAGTGTGTCGCCGCCCTCCGCGGGCTCGCGCGGCGGGACGCGGCCGCGGGGCCGGCGGTCATTCCCGACGCCGTCGACGGCGAGGTGCGCGCCGTCATGAACACGTTCCTCTCCCACCTGCTCGGCCGACCGCCCCGCGTCGCCCCGCTGCTCAAACCCCGCTCCCGTCCCCACCCAGGCCGCCCCACGTGATCACGCCCCCCATCCACGATCCGACGGCGCACCGACTCCCGCGCGACGCCGTCCGGCCGGTCGCCCGGCCGGCGGCGCCGCTGCTGCGCTGGCTCTTGCTGGGTGCGGCGTTGCTGCAGGGGGGCTGCGCGACCATGAAGATGCCCACCTGGCCCTGGTCGAAGACCGACGAGAGCAAGAAGGTGGCCGGCGAACTCGGCGCCGACGGCGACTCCGCCGTGATCTCGTCGGAATACCAGGCCGCGGAGGGGGATTTCGGCTGGGACTTCTTCAAGGGGGAGAAGATCAAGAAGCGGTGGAAGAAGATGGTCGGCCGCGGCCCGAACGAGCCGGTCGCCCGCAAGGCGCTGGCCGCGGGGGACGAGCTCTTCCGCGAAGGCAAGTATTCCGAGGCGGTCGCCCAGTACAAGGTGGCCATCGACCGCTGGCCCGACTCGGCCGTCGAGGAAGACGCCCTCTGGCAGCTCGCCGAGTGCTGGTTTTTCACCGACCGCTATCCGAAGGCGGAGGACTGCTATGACGAGCTGGTGAAGAAGTATCCCAACTGCCGCTATCTCGACCGCATCGCGCAGCGGCAGTTCGTCATCGCCCAGTACTGGATCGCGCTCGACCAGAAGCACAATTACGCCACGATCGTGCCGAACGTGCTCGACCGCTCGCGGCCGATCTTCGACACCCGCGGCCGGGCCATCAAGGCGTTCGACCACGTGCGGATCAACGACCCCCGCGGCCCGCTCGCCGACGACAGCGTGATGGCGCAGGCCAACGCCCACTTCCTCGACCGGCAGTGGCTCGACGCCGACTACTTCTACGGCCTGCTCCGCACCGAGTATCCCGACAGCGATTTCCTCCTCCAGGCGCACATGCTGGGGCTGCAGGCGAAGCTGCGGGCCTACCAGGGCCCGGGCTACGAAGGGGGCATCCTCGACGAGGCGGAGATCCTCGCCGACCAGACGCTCGTGCAGTTTCCCGGCCAGCTGTCCACCGAGGACGTCTCCCGCGTGCAGGGCACCCGGGCCGAGATCGCGGCCCAGCAGGCCTCCCGGCACTGGTCGCGGGCCGAGTTTTACGCCAAGGGGAAGCACTACACCTCCGCCCGCATCTACTACGCGCTGCTCGCCCGCGACTACCCCAAGACGATGCTCGCCCTGCAGGCCCGGGACCGGCTCGACCAGATCGCGGGCAAGGAGGACGTGTCGGACAACCCGTTCCCCACGTTGACGGCGTTCTTGAACCCCGACTCGCTCAAGGAGGCCGAGCTCGACGCGATGGCGGAGGCCGACGCGGCCATCGCCCGTGGCGACACTTCCGGCGCCGCCTCACCCATCCGCTGAAGCGGACGAAGGGCCCCATGGACGCATCCGCCCCTCGTCGGTGCCGGAACGCCCCGCGGTGGGCAGCCCGCCGTGGCGTCGCGGCCGGGATGGCCGCGGTCGCCGGGCTCCTCGCGCTGGCCGGCGGCTGCGCGGGCTACCGCTTCGGCAACAACACGCTCTACGCGCCCAACGTCCGCACGGTCTACGTGCCGATGATCCAGTCCGACAGCTTCCGCACCACGCCGAGCATCGACATCGGCGAGCGGCTGACGGAGGCCGTCTGCAAGGAGATCGAGAAGCGCACCCCCTTCAAGGTCGTCTCCTCGCCCGACGCCGACAGCGTGCTCACCGCCCGGGTGGTGGCCGACACGAAGCGGATGGTCGTGGAGAGCCCCACCGACCAGTCGCGCCTGGTGGAGATGAACTTCCAGGTGCTCGTCACCTGGGCCGACCGGGGGGGCGCCGTGCTGGCCTCCGGGGGCGTGCCGATGCCCGCCACCAGCGTCGACGTGGGGCAGTCGGCGATGCTCGTGCCCGAGTTCGGCCGCTCCATCGCCTCCACCCAGCAAGAGATGATCGTGAAGATGGCCCAGCAGATCGTGGGCCTGATGGAGGAGCCCTGGTAGCCGCGGCTACATTGGGGGCATGGTTCCGGCCGCCCATCCCACCCACTGGCAGCTGCGCACCCGCGCGCTCTCCCTGCCGCATCCCGGCGGCGGCCCCGGTCGGCCGCTCGTGATGGGGATCGTGAACGTCACCCCCGACAGCTTCTCCGACGGCGGCCGTCACGACGGCGTCGAGGCGGCGGTGGCCCACGGCCTCGCGCTCGTGGCGGAGGGGGCCGAGATCCTCGACGTCGGCGGCGAGAGTACGCGGCCCTTCGCGACGCCCGTGGACGCCGCTGAGGAGTGGCGGCGGGTCGGCGCGGTCGTGGAGCGGCTGGCGGCGGAGGCGGGAGTGCCCGTGTCGATCGACACGTCGAAGGCCGCGGTCGCGGCCCGCGCGATCGAGTGCGGCGCCGAGATCATCAACGACGTGACGGGCCTCGAGGGGGATCCCGACATGCTCCGCGTCGCCCGCGCGAGCGAGGCGGGCGTCTGCGCGATGCACATGCGGGGCACGCCGCAGACGATGCAGCTGGATCCGCGGTACGACGACGTCGTCGGCGAGATCCGCGACTACCTCGCCAGGCGCCGCGACGCCCTCGTCGCGGCGGGCATCCCGCCGGCGCGGGTCTGCCTCGATCCGGGCATCGGCTTCGGCAAGACGCACGCCCACAACCTCGAGCTCATGCGCGGGGCCGCCGCGTTCGCGGATCTCGGCGTGCCGATCCTCGTCGGCCATTCCCGCAAGGGCTTCATCGGCCGCGAGATCGAGCGCGACATCGGGCGGCCGGCCACGCTCGCCGAGCGCGACGCCGGCACCGCCGGCGCGGCCTGCGGTCTGGCCGCCGCCGGCGTCCACGTGGTCCGCGTCCACGCCGTGGGACTCGTGCGGGCGGCGCTCGCCGTGCACGCCGCCACGGCGCGGGCGGGCCTCAGCCCACCTTGACCGTCGCGATCGCCGCGCGGGCGGCGTCGGCGCACTGCCGGATCTCGTCGAGCGGGTTCTGCGGGTTCTCCTCGTACTCGATCGAGAGGGCGCCGTCGGCCGGGAAGCGGACGGACGCGAGCGCCTCCATCACGGCCGGCACGTCCATGTGACCCTTGCCGAGGATCACCCCCTTCGTCTTGTCCTGCATCTCGGCGAAGTCCTTGAGGTGGACGCCGGAGAGCCGGCCCTTGAGCAGCCGGATCACCTCCACCGGCCGCTCGCCCGAGCGGATGTAGTGGCCGAGGTCGGCGCAGGCGCCGATCCGCTCGTCGTACTTCTCCACCGCCCGCAGCACGTCGATCGCCTTGTTGTAGCGGTGCGTCGGGCCGTGGTTGTGGATGCCGACGCGGATGTCGAACTCCTTCACGAGCCGGTCGAGGCTCTCGAACGAGTCGGGATCGGGGTCGGCGCTGAAGTTGCGGACGCCCGCCGCCTTGGCGAACTCGAACATCCTGCGGTTGGCGGCGTCGTCCTTCGTGAAGCGGTTGACGCCGTGGGCCGAGATGGTGAGGCCGAGGTCGGCGAGCTTCTGCTTCATCGCCGCGATCGCCGCGGCGTCGGAATCGAGCGGAAACATCCCGGAATAGAACTCGACGAACTTGAAGCCGAGGTCGCGGGCGTGCTTGAGCGCCTCGTCGACCTTGTAGCCGCGGAGCGAGTAGATCTGGATGCCGAGGTTCAGCCCGGCCGGCGCCTGCGCGACGGCGCGGCCCCAGGGAGCGAGCACGGCGGCCCCGGCGGCGGCGCCGGCGGCGAGGAACGAACGGCGGGAGGGATTGGCGGGGCTCATCACGTGGCTCCTGCGATTGGGTTGGAAGGTGCGGAGAGGGTACGATACGGCAAACTCGTCCGCTCCGCACCCCTCCGTCCTGCACCGACCCGCCGATGTCAGCCCCCGCCGTCCCAGACGCCGCCGCGACTCCCGCCGCCGCCACCGCCGGCGATACAGCGCTCGCGGCCCACTGCCGGGCCATCGCCGGGCGGGCACGGCGGGCGGCGATCGACATGGCGGGCGTGCCGGGAGCCAGCAAGGCCGCCTGCCTGCGGGGGGTCGCCGCGGCGATCCGGGCCGACGTCACCGGGATCCTCGCGGCCAACCGGCTCGACGTCGACGCCGCGGCGGGCTACGGGCTCACGCCCGCCCAGATCGACCGTCTCGCCCTCGATCCGGGGCGGATCGAGGGGATCGCGGCGGGTGTCGAGGCGGTGGCGGCGCTGCCCGATCCGGTCGGCGAGGTGCTCGAGGAGTCGACGCGGCCCAACGGGCTCGTGGTGCGGAAGCTCCGCGTGCCGCTCGGCGTGGTGTTCTTCGTCTACGAGTCGCGGCCGAACGTCACCGCCGACGCCGCCGCCGTGGCGTTGGCCGCCGGCAACGCGATCATCCTCCGCGGGGGCAAGGAGGCGGCCCATTCGAGCCGGCGGATCGTCGAGGCCGTGCGCAAGGCGATCGCCGCGGCGGGGCTGCCGGTCGACGTCGTGCAGCTGGTCGACACGCCGGACCGGGCCGCAGTGGGGGCGTTTCTCGCCATGGACGACCTCATCGACCTCGCGATCCCCCGTGGCGGCGAGCAGCTCATCCGCCGGGTCTGCGCCGAGGCGCGGATGCCGGTGCTCAAGCACTTCAGCGGCAACTGCCACGTCTACGTCGACCGGGCTGCGAACCTGCCGATGGCGCTCGCGATCCTCGTCAACGCGAAGTGCCAGCGGATGGGCGTGTGCAACGCGGCCGAGTCGTTGCTGGTGCACCGGGACGTGGCGCAGGCGTTCCTGCCGGAGGCGGCGCGGGCGCTCGGCGATCGCGGCGTGGAGATCGTGGGCGACGCCGCCACGCGGCGGCTCGTGCCCACGGCCGGCGCCGCCACCGACGCCGACTACGCCGCCGAGTTCCTCGGCCCCAAGATCTCCGTCGCCGTCGTCGACTCGCTCGACGCCGCCGTCGACCACGTGAATCGGCACGGGTCGCGGCACACCGACGCGATCGTCACCGCCGACCGCGACGCGGCCGCGCGGTTCGCGGCCCGGGTGGACACGGCGGTGGTGATGGTCAACGCCAGCACCCGGTTCAACGACGGCGGGGAGATGGGCGTGGGGGCCGAGATCGGCATCTCCACCGACAAGCTGCACGCGCGGGGGCCCTGCGGCGTGAAGGAACTGACCACCTACAAGTTTGTGGTGACGGGCACGGGGCAGACGCGGTCGTGAGCCGCCGTGGAGCCCCGGCGGGCGCACCTGGCGCGACCGGCGCGCGGCGGCGGTGCCGGGCGACGGTCGGTCGGGGAAAGTCGCACGAGGCGGAGTCCGGGCAGGCGGAGTCCGCTCGGGCTGGATCCACACGGGCAGAGGAGGGCCGACGATGGCGTGGCGACGGCGGGCGGGCATGGCGGGGGTGCTCATGGCACTTTTCGGGGGCGCGGCGATGACGATGCGAGGCGACGGGGCGGAACCGGCGGGCGGGAACGCGGCGCCGAAGGGGGCGGGGCCGCGGGCGGAAGAGCCCGCCGATCCGCACGCCTGGCTCGAGGACGTGACGGGCGAGCGGTCGCTCGCGTGGGTGCGTCCGCGGAACGACGAGAGCGTGGCGGCGCTCGCCGGCACCGACCGCTTCCGTGACCTCGAGGCCCGGATCCTCTCGATCCTCGACTCGAAGGAGCGGATCCCGCTCGTCACCCGGATCGGTGGCCACTACTACAACTTCTGGCGCGACGCGGCCAATCCGCGGGGCGTGTGGCGACGCACGACGCCGGCGGACTACCGCAACGCCACCCCCGCCTGGGAGACCGTGCTCGATGTCGACGCGCTGGGCCGGGCGGAGGGGGAGAATTGGGTCTGGCACGGGGCCACCGTGCTCGAGCCGCAGGATCGACGGTGTCTTGTGTCGCTCTCCCGCGGCGGCGCCGACGCGGCGGTGATCCGCGAGTTCGACCTCGAGGCGCGGGCGTTCGTGCCCGACGGCTTCAGGGTGGGGGAGGCGAAGAGCCGCGTCCGCTGGCGGTCGCAGGACAGCCTCTTCGTGGCCAGTGACTTCGGGCCCGGCTCGCTCACGCTCTCGGGCTACCCGCGGACCGTGCGCGAGTGGACGCGGGGCACGCCGCTCGAGGCGGCGCCCACGGTGTTCGAGGCGCGTCCGGAGGACATGAGCGTGGTCGGCTGGCGCGACCTCACGCCGGGGTTCGAGCGCGACTTCGTCCTGCGGCAGATGACCTTCTACACGAGCGAGCTGTTCCTGCGGCGCGACGGGCGGCTCGTCAGGATCGCCAAGCCCGACGACGCCACCGCGGCGGTGCACCGCGAGTGGCTCCTGCTCGAGCTGCGCACGCCCTGGAAGGCGGGCGGCGCGACGCATCCGGCGGGGAGCCTGCTGGCGGTCGACTTCGAGCGGTTCGTCGCCGACCCGACGGCGGAGGGCCTGCCCGTGCACGTGCTCTTCGCCCCCGGGCCGCGGACGTCGCTCGTGTCGTTCTCCACGACCCGCAACCACGTGCTCTTCAACACGCTCGACAACGTGCGCAACCGGCTCTTCGCCACGACCTTCCGCGACGGCCGCTGGCAGGCCGCCCTGCTGCCGGGCGTGCCCGACATCGGCACGGCGAGCGCGACGCCGGTGGACGACCTCGAGAGCGACGACTACTTCCTCGTCACGGCCAGCTCGCTCGAGCCCTCCACCCTGTCGTTCGGTACGGTGGGGAAGGGGCCGCCCGAGCTGCTCAAGCGGTCGCCGGCCTTCTTCGACGCCACGGGGCTCGCGGTGACGCAGCACGAGGCGACGTCGAAGGACGGTACGCGGGTGCCCTACTTCCAGATCGGCCGCGAGCGGACCGCGGCCGACGGCCCCGTGCCGACGCTCCTCTACGGCTACGGCGGCTTCGAGATCCCGCTCGTGCCGGGCTACGAGTCGGTGGCGGGGGCGGCCTGGCTCGAGCGTGGCGGCGTCTACGTGATCGCGAACATCCGCGGCGGCGGCGAGTTCGGCCCCGCCTGGCACCAGGCGGCGCTCAAGGCCAACCGGCCGCGGGCCTACGAGGATTTTCTGGCGGTGGCCGAGGACCTGATCGCCCGGAAGGTGACGTCCCCCGCGCACCTCGGCATCAAGGGGGGGAGCAACGGCGGACTGCTCGTGGGCAACGCCTACGCGATGCGGCCCGATCTCTTCGGGGCGGTGGTCTGCCAGGTGCCGCTGCTCGACATGCGGCGCTACCACCGGCTGCTCGCCGGCGCGAGCTGGATGGGGGAGTTCGGCGATCCCGACGATCCCGCGGAGTGGGAGTTCATCCGCGGCTTCTCCCCCTACCATGCCCTCGACGCCGCGCGGGCGTATCCGCCGATCCTGATCACGACCTCCACCCGCGACGACCGCGTGCATCCGGCCCACGCGCGGAAGATGACGGCCCGGCTCCGCGAACTCGCCAAGCCGGTGCTCTACTACGAGAACATCGAGGGGGGCCACGGCGGCGCGGCCGACAACCGGCAGCGGGCCTTCATGGACGCCCTCGGCTGGACGTTCCTCTGGCGCGAGCTCGAATGACCCGCGTCATGCGGGGGCCGCCGGGGCCGCGAGGCTTTCGAGGAGCGCCCGCGGCACGCCGATGTCGAGCACGTGCACGGGGCCGGTGAGCCGGTCGGCGCCCGGCGCGTCGAAGCCGACCTTGCGGGCGACGAACGTGCCGGTGAGATCGGCGCGGATGCACGAGCCCGGGGTCAGGCCCGTGTCGCAGTCCATGCCGGAGGGGATGTCGACGGCGAACGTGCGGACCGCGGCCGTGTCGCGACGGGCGTTGATCGCGTCGATGGCGAGGGCGACCGGCCCGCGCGGGCCGCCCGACGCCCCGGTGCCGAGGAGCGCGTCGACGATCCACGTCGTGCCGCCGGCGGAATCGACGCCGGTGGAATCGACGCCGGCTGACTCGGGTTCGGCGGGTCCGGCGAGGACGGCCTCCCAGCCGGCGGCGTCAGCGCCGTCGAGCCGCAGGATTTCGAGGCCCGACCGCACGGCGACGGCGTGATTGATCGCGGCGTCTCCGGTGTAGCCCGCCGGGTCACAGGCCAGGAGGATGCACACGCGATGGCCGAGATTCTCGAGATGGCGGGCGATCACGAAGCCGTCGCCGCCGTTGTTGCCGCGGCCGCAGGCGATGGCGACGGTCGCGGGCCCGCCGGCGGCGGCGTGCAGCAGGTGGGCGGCGTTCCGCCCGGCGTTCTCCATGAGGACGATGCCGGGAATGCCGAAGTCGTCGATCGCCCGCCGATCGACGTCGCGCACCTCGCCCCGCGTGAGCGGCCGCACGGCGATCGCGGGGCCTGCCTCGGCCACGGCAGCCGACAACGAGCCCCCGGTCGCGGCGACGCGCGTCGAGGCCTCGCCTTCACCAGCCACGTGGCTGGTAGCCCCGCTGTCGGTGGAGCGGCCCTCGGTGTGCGGACTTGTCAACGGCTCCATCCCGGTATCAACCCCTCGCCCGCGGATGATGATGGTCGTCCGGCACGCATGTCCTGAACCGGAAGTTCATGACACTCTATTGCGTCAGGCGTCCGATCGAAAGCCGCAGGCTTTCAAGGCAGCACCGCCGCAGCTCCGGCAAAACCGGAGGTTTTCATCCGTGGAAAAATGTCCGGAGGACTTTTTCCACGGGCAGCCAAATCCGCCGGCAAGACGCAACTGCCGCCGCGTCACGAGTACGTCGGCCCCGTGACGGAAAAACGGTTGATCACCAGGTAAACCTGGTACAACCCCTTCCCTCCAGTCGCGACCTGGCTGTAGTTGAGGTTCGTTCCCGCCGTCGCTGGCGCTGGCGTTTGCGGACTGCCCGTCTTTTGGACTTTCACTTTCCGCAACCCCGTCTCGATCGCGGGGTAGTTCGTAAGGTCATATTCTCGTGTTCCCGGGTTCGCCCCGGTTTTTGCCGGGACTGTGCCCGTCAACTGCTGCCACGTCAACGGGGGCGTCTCGCTCTTGGAAACGAAGACATCGAGGGCAAATAGGCACTGGTTCGAGATGACGAGCGTCTTCACAGGTTCTGCCAACAACGAGGCAACGGCCCTCTCCAGATCACTCTGCTTTGGCACGTCCCGCTTCGCCGCCTTGCGAGGCTTGCCCCGAGCGATTTCGGCAACGCCCAGTTTCGACGCCGGCCGTGAGGTCTTTCCCTTTTTCGCCATGAATGTCTCCTTAAGCAAGAGAACGTGAAGAGAGGAACCACGATGAATCGCAGGCGGTTCACACCGTTCCGCGTTGCGCTCCCGCGATGCCGTGCAATCAGAACTGCCCGTCAACGGAAAGCGACGGTGCCATTCAACAGCATGCCCTCGAGCATCTTGCTCTCGGGCAGCATGCTCTCCGGCAGCAGATTGCTCCAGCGTCTTGATCTGAAAACGAGCGTTCACGCTCGTCGCCCCGTCGCGAATCCGAAGCAATCGGCCCCGACCGTCGTGAATACGGATTTCCTGACGCTACCGAAGCCATCCCACCGCCGCGAAGGCGGCATCGAGAGCATGTCGCGCAATCGTTTCGCCTCGCACTGAGGGCGTCGAGTCGCCGAAGGGCAGCAACGCGGCCTCCAGTGCAGTGACTCTAGCAGAGCCGACTCTAGCAGAGCCTTCCTGAAGAGGGATGTCAACCGTATCGCGAGGGATGGCGGAGTGTGTCGCCGTCCGGCCAACGCCTTGGGGCTCGCCGGCGCAGGTCACGCCTTCGAATCCCGGGGTTCGGGCCCGGCCGTCCCGCTGCACGTTCCGTGGCCAAACGAACCGTGGCAGGTCGCGACCCGGGCCGATGGCCGGCGGCTTGGTCGGTGACGCTGAACGCGAGTCCGCATCCGCCACGGTGAAGGCCGTGAAACGGGCGAACAGCCTGCGTGACCGATCCGAGCCGACGCCGGCGTGTTCCGCGGCGGTCGCGTCGCGCGGTCCGGCGACGGGCCCGCCGTCGGCATCCGTCGCGTTCTCAGCCCGCCGTGGAGGAGGGACCGGGCTCGAGGAGGGCTGGGGGGCGGCCGTGTCGGGTGCGTCGCCGTCGCGAGCCCGTGCCGGTGATTCGATCTCCGACTCGGCCGGGGCGGGCGCGTCAGGGGCGGGTTCGCGCGTGTCGAAATCCTGCCTGCGGGCCACCGCAGCCACGAGCAGATGCGCCGCCGAAAGCAGGTCGAGCGGGTCGGCGGCCCGGCTCAAGAGTGTTTCGAGGAGCCGGCCGTTGTTCGCGCGGAGCGAATCCTCGACGTCGAGGAAGAGCCGCAGGAGCGGCGCGGCCTGCGACTCGGCCACGTCCACGCCGCGCTGCGCCGGATCCTCGGCCACCGGGTCGCGGGCCTCTCCCTCGCCGCCGAGGCTCCGGCCCTCGCCCGCGCCCGTCGCGGCGGGCCGCTCACCATCGACGAGCGGAGCGTCGGCGGCGGTCGCCGTCGACGCCACCGGGATGCCGGCCGACGTGACGAGCGTCGCCACGAGGCCCACGCTCGAGCCGAGCGGCAGGAAGTTGATGAGCGCCCGCAGGGCCTGGACGCTCGAATCCGCCGTGGCGGACGGCCGCGAGAAGCTATAGAGCTCGAGCGCCGTGTCGCGGCCGGCGGCGGTGCCGTAGAGCCGGCCCGACGCATCGAAGGCGAGTCCCGACACGCCCGCGAAGGCGCGGGAATCGACCGCCTCGAAGGCGAGCCTGCCGGCCGACGCGAGGAACACGGCCACGTTGCCCGACACGGCGTTGCCCACCGCGAGCGACGTCGTGCCCGCCTGCGTGTAGAGGGCGGCGGCCCGCGGCGCCACGCCGCCGCTGCCGACGTCGGTGCGCTGGAAGTTGCGGCCCGCGTCGAACGTGGAGAATGAGTTTGCGCCGGAGTTCAGCACGACGAGCGCCGACGAGCCCGCCCGCGGCAGGGCGAAGACGGCCGTCGGCGCCGCCCCGGCCGGCAGGGAAAGCTGCCGGATCGAGCCGTGGGCGAAGAAGCCGGCACCGACGCCGGCGATCAGGGCCGCCGAGTTCGACCCGCGGTTCGTCACGACGATGTCTGGGATGCCGTCGGCGCCGGCCGCCCCGCCGAGGCCCACGACGTCGGCCACCGCCACGCCCGCGGGGCTCGTGCCTCCGGTGGCGAGCCGCGGGCCCGCCACGAGCGTCCAGCGGCCGTCGTCCCCGATCCGGCCGAGGAGCACGGAGACGTCGTTCGAGCCGCCGTTGGCCACGACCACGTCGGGGATGCCGTTGGCATCGACGTCGGCCACCGCCAGCGCCGTCGGATTCGTGCCCACGAAGAACCGGCGTGGCGCGAGGAAGGCGTCGCTGCCGGCGGCGGGGCTCTGCAGGAACACGAGCACCTCGTTGGCGGCGCCGTTGGCGACGACGAGGTTCGTCCGGTCGAGGCCGGCGGCCGCCTCCCGCACCGTGGCGACGGCGCTCGGACCGATCACGCCCTGCGCCTGGTCGGCCGCGAAGATCGTGGCGTTGGCGCCGGCACTCACGGCGACGCGGTCGAGCGAGCGGTCGCCGTACACGAAGTCGGTGACGCCGTCGCCGTCGACGTCGGTGGCGGCGAGCGCCACGCCGCCTTCGGCCCGCGTGCTGCGGGCGAAGCGTCCCGTGGGGCGGCCGGCCGCGTGTGCCTCGCCCCGGAGCACGAGCACGTCGCCGTATGTATTGCCGACGATCAGATCGAGCACGCCGTCACGGCCGCCCGCGGATCCGGCCGCGTCGGCGGCGAGCAGCGACGTGGGGGCGTTGCCGGAGAGCGCGATCGTGAGCGTCGGCAGGTCGCTTTGGCTCACACTCCACGCGGCAGGGTCGGCGATGTGCGTCTGCGAGAGGGCCTCACCCGAAGCCGGCGGAGCGGCTGGAGGCTGTGTGGAGGACAGATACACGAGCACCTGCTCGCCTTCCCGATCGAGAATCGCCACGTCGGCCCTGCCGTCGCCGTCGAAGTCACCCGTGGCGAGGTCCCGGGGGGCGGCGGGCCGGGTGGAGACCACCGGCGGCGGCGTGGCGACGACGCGGGACAGATACTCCCGCGGCGCGGAGAAGCCGCCGCCGGGCAGGCCCGACAGGACCGCGAAGCTGCGGGCGACGGCACTGGTCACGAGGATGTCGGGACGGCGGTCGCCGTCGACGTCGGCCACCGCCACGTCGTCGATCGGAGCCGCGGCGACGGATGTGCTCCGGCCCGTGAGGGGATCGGTGGCGAACGCCGCGTCGCGGACAGCGGCGCGAAACCGTCGCTCCGGGCCGAACAGCGCGACCGGCGCGGAGCCCGCAGCTGCCGGAGCGGAGCCCGCAGCTGCCGGAGCGGAGAACGCAGCTGCCGGAGCGGAGCCCGCAGCTGCCGGAGCGGAGCCCGCAGCTGCCGGAGCGGAGCCCGCAGCTGCCGGAGCGGAGCCCGCAGCTGCCGGCGCGGAGCCCGCAGCTGCCGGTGCGGAGCCCGCGGCGACCGGCGCGGAGCCCGCGGCGACCGGCGCGGGCGTCGCCAGCCACACCGACACGTCGCCGGAGATCTGGTTCGCCGCGACTATGTCGGCCCGTCCGTCTCCGTCGGCATCGGCGACGACAAACTGCGACACGCCCGCGCCGGCGTCGAGACTGCGCCACGTCGCGACGGCGAAGCTGCCGTCGGCGCCGGCGAGGAGCAATCGCATGCGGCCCGTGCCAGGATCGGAAGCGACGATGTCGTCAGTGCCGTCGGCGTCGACGTCGGCGGCGCGGATCCTGGAGAGCAGCGTGGGCCGCCCGTCGACGGCGGGCACCGTGATGGCCCGTCGCGGCCCGAGCGTTCCGTCCGGCGTGATGTCGTAGAGCGACACTCCCCGACGGTCGGCGTCGATCGTCGCGATCCGCACCGGGCCCGATCGCCTGGTCACCACGGCGAGATCGAAGCCGGTGCGAGGAGCGGTGGCGGCGACGTCGCCACCGCCGGCGACGCGCACGCGGATCGCGCCCGAGCGGTCGAGCGTCGCCATGCCGCCGGGAAATCCGCCCGCCGCGGGCACGATGACGACGCGATCGGCGCCGCGGTCGGCGAACGTGCCGCTCCCGACCGGTGCGAACGATCCGTCGGGAAGACCGAGCGTCACGACGAGCGGCGACAACCCGGTCGTGACGAGCATGTCGGCGCGGCCGTCAGCGTTGAAGTCGGTGACCGCCATGGCGGACGGCAGGACGGCGGCGAGTATCGTGCGCTGGGAAGCGAAATCGTCCCCGCCGGTGAGGGCGACCACTCCGGCGACACCGCTCGGCAGACGATCGACGCCGACGACGATGTCGGGCCGGCCGTCGCCGTCCGCGTCGGCGATCAACGGCACGGTCGGGGCCCCGGTCAGCGGCAATTCCCTGCGTCGCGAAAATCCGCCGTCGCCGGCGAGCGTCACCACGGAGAATCCGTGGCTGTGGCTCGTCGACACGACCAGGTCGGGCTTCGAGTCGCCGTCGACGTCGCCGACGGTGGCGCCGAACACGCTCCCACCGATCGCGATCGTGCGCGCCGCACCGAACGTCCACCCATGCGTTCCCGTGGCCCCTGACCAGAGCGTGACGTTTCCGGGATGATCCTCGGAGCCGTCGCCGCGGTTCGCGACGACGATGTCAAGCCGCTCGTCCCGATCGACGTTGGCCACCGTGACCGTGGTGGGCTGGAAGCCAGCGGTCCGCGACGCGGCCAGCGTGAACGAGAGACCGCCCCGCTCACCCCGAAAATACGCCACCTCGCCGGGCTGTCCATCGCCGATCGTGGTGACCACCACATCCTGCCAGCCGTCGCCGTCGACGTCGGTCGCGGCGATCGCGTACGGCAGCCCCCCCGTCTCGACCCTCGTGTCGGTGCGCCGGTCGAAGGTTCCGTCGCCGAGGCCAAAAAGCACGGTGAACGTGCGGTCGCCGGCGTTGGTGACGACCGCGTCGATGCGGCCGTCGGCATTCATGTCTTGGAGGACGATCGCCTGCGGCAGGAGACCGACGGCGAACCGCTGCTGGGGCCGGAACGTGCCGTCGCCCGCGCCGAGCAGCACGGAAACATCGTTGGACCCGGAGTTGACGGTGACGACGTCGATGCGGCCGTCACCATCCAGATCGGCGCACGCCGACGCCGCGGGGCCCGTGCCGACGGCCGCCTTGCCGACCGCCGGGAAGCTCCCGTCGGATCGTTGCCCGAGGATCGTGACGGTTCCCGACCCCGTGTCGGCGGTCAGCACATCGAGGCGGCCGTCGCCGTCGACGTCGCCGAGGGCGAGGGCGGTCGGGTTTTGTCCCACGGCGTGCGGTTCGGGCACTCCGAGCACGCCGTCGCCGAATCCCGCGAGCACACTGGCGACGCCCGAAGGCCCGTCGGCGGTCACGACGTCGGGATGCCCGTCGCCATTCACGTCGTCGACGCGACAGGCATCCACCGAAGTGCCCGTCTCGATCGCCCGGAGCGTCGTGAAGAGGGGCGCGGCGTCGCCTCGTCGCGACCTGTTGAGCGCGACGGCCACGGAGCCGATCTGGGTGAAACCCGGACCGGACATGTTCATCCCGGCGACGACGTCGATCTTCCCGTCGTGGTTCATGTCGGCCGGCGCGATCCGGCTCACCGGCCCCGGCATTGGAATCATGGTCGATGAGTCGGACGCGCCGAGAGCGCCGTTCGCGCCGACCTTGCCGGCCCGAACTTCGATCCGGTTTCCGGGCCGACCGTCACCCGGGCTCAGATCGCCCAACGCCGCGTGCGCCGTGAGGATGTCGGGGATCTCGTCCCCGTTGACGTCGGCGACGGCCACGTCGCGCGGCAGATCGCCGACCGGCAGCGAGACCGGCCCGCCGGCCGAAAACCCACCGCGGCCGTCGCCCTGAATGACGGACACCGCTCCCGTAAACGACAGGGCGTCGTAGAAGAGCACGACGATGTTGGCATGCCCGACGTCGGCGGCATGGCCGTTGTCGTCGGTGACGGCCACCGCGAGGCGGACCGGGTGGCCGGCGCCGACGTCGAGGGGGATCGACCGCGGCGACTCGAAGACCCCGTCCGGGCCGCCGGCGAGGATCACCAGCGTGGACGACGGGCCTTGCGCGATGCCGACGATGTCGGGCAATTTGTCGCCCGTGACATCGACGACATTCATGGACTGTAGCTGACCGTCGATCACGTACGACGTGCGCGGAGCGAATCGCCCGCCGCCGACGCCGAGGAACACCGCCACGACGCTCGTGCCCGAGTCGTCGGCCGGATCGTCGGGATTCTGGTCGGCGACGACGAGGTCGGTGTTGCCGTCCAGGTTGACGTCGGCGAGCGACACGTCGATCGGGTCGCGTCCGACGCCGATGGGGCCCGGCGACACCGCGGGCGTGGCGGCGATGATGCACGTGCCGATGACGCCCTGCGGGGCGACAAGCGCGATGTCGTAGGTGCCCGCCGGCAGATAGTGCGAGAGCGTCGCGCCGTGTGAACTGCCGACCGACGTCGCGAGGATGGCGCCCTCTGCGTCGCGCACGACAAGCTGCACGTCGCCCGCGGCGGGTCCCTTCGGCACCGCGCTTGGAAGCGAGGCCAGCGTGGCGTCGAGGAACCCGGCGCGGGGGAGCGTGACGCGGCCAGGCGTGCCCAGACCGGCAGGATCGCCGACGAGCGGCAGCTCGACCGGTCCGTGGTCGAGCAACTCCGGCGGTGCGGTCGCCGGCTCGGCCGGCACCCCGGCGGCAAGCTGCCGTCTATCCTCGAGCCGTTCGCAATGGAGCCGCACGCGGCCGGCAAGGCGATCCGCACCGGCCTGGACGGTCAGCGCCTCGCGCGGATCCACTCCGCCCCGAGGCATCGCGCTTTGGCGAAGTGCGTCGTGACGAACCGCGCCGTGACGATTCGCTTCATGAAGAAGATCCAGGTCGTGATGCCGATCCGCCCCGGCGGCGGCTCGCTCGACAGCAGTCTCTTCCTGGTCGCTGTGAGCGTGCCCGCCGCGTGCTTGTGCGGTTCGATCGTGATCGGTTCGATCGTGTGCGGTTCGCCGAGCCCCGCGCCGCCCGTCTTCTGCAGGCATCGTCATGGCCGGCCTCCCACGGGATTCGTGGATTCGGCGGACATCGTGGCGGCGCGCCCAAACGCCCGCTGTGGCCCGCCGTCCGTCGTTGCCGTCGCCGCGTTCCCAACACCCTGGGGGACTCCGTCGGGCCGGGCGTCGCCACGCTCGGCGCGGCCCGCCGTCTCCCCCGCCGAGACGCGGGCCTTGAGCTTTCGGAACTCGGGCTCGGCGAGTAGCGGCTGGAAGTGGGGATCGGTCTCGACGTGGGCCAGCCAGAGGTCGTCGTGGTCGTCGACCGCCTCGTGCGTGAGGGCGTGCTCGACGAGGTCGCAGGCCCGCGTCAGGTAACGAACGCGGAGT
>Ga0209189_1001393_pt1 | contig 18109 bp, 27 predicted proteins | sample C_130820_EF_Meta_FD_187308 | JGI IMG/M metagenome (GOLD analysis project Ga0209189, IMG submission 187308) | Freshwater microbial communities from Lake Croche, Canada to study carbon cycling - C_130820_EF_MetaG (SPAdes) (version 3) | ecosystem: Environmental > Aquatic > Freshwater > Lake... | reverse complement strand
GAAGGAAAAAACTGAAAAGCTGATGCTCAATATCTTGCCTAAATCGATTGCTGAGATGCTCAAAGAAAAAGAGCAAGTTATCGCAGGATCCTATCCGAATACGACGATTTTGTTTTCTGACATAGTCAATTTTTCAGGAATGTCAGCCAAGATGTCCGCTGAAGATTTGGTGGTCTTATTAAATGATCTATTTACCCGTTTTGATGTTCGTGGCGAGGCTTTGGGTATCGAGAAAATCAAGACCATTGGGGATGCCTATATGGCTGTAGCAGGCTGTCCTTTCGAGCGTGATGATCATGCGGATGTGGCTGCAGATATGGCGATTGGGATGTTTGACGATCTTTTAGAATTTAATAAAGTGCACAAAATGAAAATGGCAATGCGTCTTGGCATTCATACAGGTCCAACTACCGCTGGTGTCATCGGTAAGACAAAATTCTGCTTTGATTTATGGGGCAATGCAGTCAACACTGCCAGCCGCATGGAGTCAACCTCTTTACCAGGACGTATTCAGGTATCGCCTTCTACCTTTGAGGCGCTTGATGGCCGTTTTGAGCTTGAAAAACGCGATTTAGTTGAGTGTAAGGGCTTAGGAAAAATCATGACCCATTTTTTGAATGGGCGCTTGTGAGTGCCTAAATACTTGTAGGGCTAGTTTTTTGTTGGTGGCAAAGTAGTAATTCATGAATTTCAAGTCAATCAATGCAATGAAAAACCATATTGGAATGAGTTTTGCTTATATTCCTGCCGGAAGTTTATTAATGGGCAGTAATGAAACGGAAAATTCATTAAGACAAGATTTTCCTAAATATGAATTAACTCGGCTGTCTGAGTTTCATGATGAAAGCCCACTACACAAGGTAATCATTACTAAGCCATTTTGGATGGGCCAGCATCCCGTCACTATTAAGCAGTTTGAATTATTTTTGACCCACTCTGGATATATACCTGAATCAATTCGAGACGGCACTGGTGGGTATGGATTTAACCCACTGGATAGCCACTTAAAGACTATTGATAACGAAGTTTTTGAAGGTCGAAGTACTCAGTATGCGTGGGATAAAACGGGCTATATTCAGGCAGACGATTTTCCAGTAGTGAACATTACTTGGAATGATGCTAATGCTATAGCCAGATGGTTAAGTGAGAAAGAGGGAAAAAAGTATCGACTTCCAACTGAAGCCGAATGGGAATATGCTTGCAGAGCTGGCACGAATAGTAGGTACTTTACCGGCGACGATCCAACTTCGCTGATTTCACATGCCAAGGTATTTGACTTAGATTCTGCAAAAATTTGGCCACAGTGGCAAAAATATGCTCTTGATTATCATAGTCATTATGAATTTGCAGCTCCTATTGGCAGTTTTCTTCCTAACCCATTTGGTCTATATGACATGATCGGAAATGTATGGGAGTGGTGTTCTGATTGGTATGCTGATAATTACTATCAATATTCACCTACCATTGATCCGCAAGGGCCTATTGAGGGTGAAGCAAAAGTCAGGCGAGGCGGCTCATGGCACACATGGCCTTTGTACTGTCGGTCATCTTTTAGAAATGTGAATACGCCCGAGTCTCGTTATATATTGGCAGGCATGAGGTTAGTGTTAGAGGATTAAGAATGAGAAAAGTGATTTTGGTCTTTTTATGACAGATTTGCCAAATATCAGCATCAATAAAATAAAGTCAACGTTCTAGGACTATATGAAACTTTTTATTCTTACCATGATCATGATAGGTTCATCGTTTGCTATAGCTGATGACAAAATTTCTGATGATGAGATTAAAATAGTTTTAATTCAACTGTCGATTCAAGCCTATGGCGGCGAATGTCCTTGTCCGTACAGTAAGTCACCCAAAGGTGGGCAATGTGGACTTAATAGCGCCTATGCCAAGATAGATAGATTTGCCACTCTTTGCTACCCATCAAATGTTACCCAAAAGATGATAAAAGAATATCGAGATAAAAATGGGCTATGAAGGTGTGATTTAGTTATTGAATTAGGCATTACACAGTTAATTGCACAGTCCCGATTTATGCGTCTAAGTCATTAAAATAGAAATTTCCAATTGGTCATGTTATTAAAATTGATTATTTTTTTCAATCAAAATCACATTCGTCATCTGAAAACTGGTATTCCAGGTTAATTTCTTTACGTGCTTGATGTTGCCAATGTAGCCGATCTTTTAATAGATCATATTTGACCGCATCTGCATACTCATTAAAGTAATCATCATCTTCATTTAGGTAGTAGTGTTTTTTCATCATGACCCCAGTGCTATGTCAGGTTTTTGACCTAAAAACTGAAGAGCAATTTAATGACTAACTTTGATAGATTGGTATTTTGCTCTGCAGATCCATTGCTTGCTGCGAATTCTGATGAGTTTGTGATGACATGTCTACCAATGACTTGAAAATTGATGATTAAAAACGACAATTTTGTGAGTAAATTTTTCTTAAAAATAAAATGATATAAAAATTTCTTCTACATCTAAACGAATAATATTTTTTGTCCGTAAATACTCCATAAATTTTTTTTAGCAGAGATGCTCGATTGCAAAACTCTCACAAGGAAAGCTTTATGGAAGGGTTTTTTCATCCTTGCGCCGGTTAAGTGTCAATTTAAGAGATGCTCAGCGTGCTAATAGAGCAATATAAAAATAAAGCCAATCAACAGTGCTATAAGTATTCCAATGGCAACGATGCGAGTGAACTCACCTAACTTCATCCAGAGGGTGATTTGTTGGCCGGTGTGATATGCGGTGTTTTCTTGCTCTCTTTGTTTGATTCGCTCATGATAGCCATTTAACCAAGCATCATCTGCTCCAGCTAAAAATACGAGGGCATCATCTGTCTGGTAGTTAACAGATTCTTTGTATTTTATTAAGGTTAGCTGTGGAAGGCCTTGTAAGAGTAATAACTTATTTTCTTTTAGCCAGCCTTCGCATAATTTATTCGCAGCATCAGCCCTTTCACTGTGAGTTTGATTTTCTAACTCCAGTTGTGTCAGAAGCTTTTTACTTGATGCTTGGTTTTCTTTCACAGTAAACCCTTAAGACTAAGTGTCTTAGCTAGACTAATGATCTTTTAAGCATTGGGTACATATTTAAGACCCTACTTACTGAAGTGTCACTATCTAAATGTTGTTTTAAACGACATTACTCACAAATAAACTATGTTACTGTTAGACATGCTGATCAATCTTAAAAATACCTTCAGTAGTGATTTATGCCAATCTATTCTTGAAACCATACTTTTGCAGGGCTACGATTCTATTCTTATCACCGATGCATCAAATAACCCCAAAATTACCTACGCTAACTCAGCGTTCACGCAACTGACCGGCTATAGCTCAGATGAAATTCTCGGGAAATCACCTAAGATTCTCCAGGGCTCAAGTACCTCCCAAAAGGTTATTCAACGCTTACGGCAATGTCTCATTGATGTCACGGTCTTTGAAGGTGAGACCGTAAATTATAAAAAAGATGGTACGATTTTTATGATGAACTGGCGCATGATTCCAATTATTGACAATGGAGAATTAAAAGCCTGGTTAGCAATCCAACGCGAAAAAGTTGTCACATGGTTACCAGATTAATAGACTACATTATCTTTTCTAAGCTGTGAGCCATTGAAATATATACACATTCCAGCAGCCATGAATTCTTCTAAGGCCAACTCGCACGTTCGAATCGTGCTGAGCAGGCCAAATACTCTTTTTATTAATCCTGTAATAAATATTTAATAAACCACCACTACTATTGATTTTTATCTTTTTAAGAGATTTAGATGGCGACATACAGCATCTATCATGCAGGTATATCCTTCAATACCTATCAAAAGTTCACCCTAGCACAAGAAATTACCAAGATTCATGCAAATGTCACAGGTGCTGAGGCTTACTTTGCTCAAGTAATCTTCAAAGAGCTGGATCTTCATGACTGTTTTATCGGAGGCGTCTTACTCGATGAGCCCCATATTTTTTTGAGTGGCCAGATTAGAAATGGGCGAAGTGAGCAGATCAAAAAGCAATTGTTAGTTGAGATTGAAATTGCGATTCAGAAAAACACCAAGCTTGCCAGTCATCAAATATGGGCATATCTTGATGAACTATCACCATCTCTGATGATTGAATACGGCCAAATTTTGCCATCGGTGGGTAGTGATAAAGCATGGTTTGCAACATTGCCAGATTCAATACAAAAAAAGTTAACCAAGCTGAACTCCTAACTTACGAGGCAGGTCGGATAGCATGTAGTTTTTACTAAAGAAATTTTATAAATCACAACTGGTCTCAAATAAGAAGAAACAATTTGAATAGTCTATTAAGAAGATTTCATACCGTCTATTCTGGCAGTCTAGATTTAAAGATTTTGTTCATTTTAATGGCGCTAATAGTAAGTCAGTATTCTCGAGCAGATCAGAGTTCTTCCCCATACGACTTAAAAGTCAGTATTGATAGAGTGGGTGCTGGGTTTTCTATTGAAGCAAGTTATATTGCCAGCGTCAGTCAGTGTGAGGCATATGTTTTTCTAACCGACTATGAGGATGTTAGGATGACGCCCGGCTTGATTGAGTCTAAAGTTAAAAAAAGAGAGGGCAATAAAGTCACCATAGAAAGATTGATTGAGGAGAGGGTGCTCCTTTTTCCCTTAAGGATGCATTCTGTTCTTGAGTACACAGAACAGCTAAATCAAGGTTTGAGCTTTGTTCAAACAAAGGGTGATAGTAAGACTTATTCAGGTAGTTGGCGTATTAAAACAGGCGATAAAGGGGTTCAAGTACGTTATCAAGCATTTTTAGAGCCCAACTCTTCCGTACCTAAAGGGGTTATTGAGTATTTTATGAAAAATAATATGCAAAAAAGTTTTGAGAATATCGCTCAAGCAATGGATAAGAATCGTGATGCCCTCAGTCTTGCCTGCAGATAATATTAACGGTATCAGTCAAGATCTCGAGTAAGCTTTCTAAATAGGGGTTCACCCATACGAATAGCGTCTCCTAGTTTAAGATTCGCAAGTAATCGGTAGTTGCTTGGGGCAAAGACAATAATGGTTGAGCCATGTTGGAACCACCCCATTTCTTCGCCTCGATTAAATTGAACATCGCATTCAATAGTATTGGGACCTTGGTATTGAAGATGCAAAAGAAGATTAAGACAGTGGAGGCGAATGCTAGCAACTAGAATTGCTGCAACTGGAACCATAGTCAAAGTAGCTCCTATGCCCAACCCATTCTGATCGGTAAGTTCACATTCAAGAACTGCTCTCTCATTTTTGCAAAATAGTCGCTCAACTCTTTTTAGTGCAATAGGATTGACATTCCAGGTATCCCCAGAAATATAAGTCACTCTTTTCATGCGCATTGAGCTTGGTGAATGGAAGCGGTGATACATGCTAGAAGTGAGCCTGAGAGTTACATAATCACAGCCTTCATATTTCGCAGCCAAAGAGGGGATGGGTATTAAATCTTTGATGGTGTATGGAAACCCCTTGGCTTGAAAAACTTCCCCGTCCTTAACTTGGCCAAATGCACCCACTAATGCATCACAGGGGCTATTGAGGATATGAGGGTCTTGATGGATTGGTCTCGCATCGGGCTTTAGCTCGCGCGTAAAACAGGCATGCATACTTTTAAAGTGGGTGTTTTTTGCTTCCGTTAGATCCAAGGCGGAGAAAAATTGCCAAATTTTGATAGATACATAGGCGATTAGGGGGTTTTCGATCTGACTAAACCACCCAATAAGGCGAGTCAGGGTATTTCTAGGAATGCGATTGGTCAGAAGAAAATTCAGATCTTCCTGAGATAGCAGATTTTGTATGGTTTTCTTGATTGACATAATTTTGTCAAATAAATGAAGTAAAAGTGTAATGAATATTAATGGGAGTATTAATGGAAAATCAACTTGCGCTAAGTATATTCGGTGCTGGCCTCGGTCTTTGGATTATTAAGAAGGTTTATACAAGACTGCAACTTTCTATGGCAAAACATCCTTCGTTGGCTGGGCACTCAAGAATGGCCAAGCGAGTGGCTCGTTTGATTCCGCATTACTCATTTAATCAGAACATCTTTTTTAAGGTTGATGGAGCTCCTCAGGAAATCGCGCTGCTAAGAGAGGCGGGCTTTATGCGTCTATCAAAAGCTTACAAAGAGCGTTTTACAAAATCCGTTGAGCTGACTAACCAGGCTGCTGAAGTGATATCAGATTTGCAATTTACAGGAAGATATCGCGTTCCCTTTCAATTTAGCGATTTCGTTAGCAAGCATCTAAAGTCCGGTAGTTTCATGCAATCGTCCTCTGGCGTTTTAATGACAGATTTAGACGGAAATATTTTTTATGATCTGACTGGTTCCTATGGCGTCAACGTTCTTGGATACGATTTTTATAAGAAGGCGATTGAAGAGGGGGTAAAGCGAGTTTCTGACCTAGGCCCTGTTTTAGGGTTTTATCATCCTATCGTTGCAGATAACGTCAAGCGCTTAAAAGAAGTTTCTGGGCATGATGAGATCTCTTTTCATATGTCAGGCACAGAAGCGGTGATGCAGGCAGTTCGTTTAGCCAGATACCATACCAAAAAGAGTCATGTTGTCAGGTTTTGTGGAGCCTATCATGGCTGGTGGGAGGATGTTCAACCAGGTATAGGTAACCCACTTCCCCCGCGTGAAACCTATACGCTCAAAGAGGTTGATCAGGATACCTTGCGCGTTCTTCGTAATAAAAAGAATATTGCTTGTGTGCTAGTAAACCCACTGCAGGCCTTACACCCCAATAAGGGCGCTCCAGGCGATTCATCCCTTTTGGATAGTTCACGCAAAGCATTTTTTGATCGTGAGGCCTATACAAAGTGGCTTAAAGAACTTAGGCAGGTATGCAGCGATAAGGGAATTGTCTTAATTTTTGATGAGGTTTTTGTAGGCTTTCGTTTGGCACCAGGTGGCGCGCAAGAGTATTTTGGGGTTAAAGCTGATATGGTGACCTATGGGAAGACTCTAGGCGGTGGTTTACCAATCGGTGTCGTTTGTGGCAAAAAAGAGCTGATGATGCGATTTAAAGCGGATAAGCCAGCTGATATCTGTTTTGCCAGAGGCACTTTTAATTCTCATCCTTACGTAATGGGTGCTATGCAAGTTTTCTTGGAGAGTTTAGATACTGATCCGGTTAAAAAGATGTATTCTGACTTGGATGTCGTTTGGGATCGTCGCGCAAACGATCTGAACGAAAGTCTCTTATCACTCAACTTGCCTGTCAAGGTAGTGAATATGTCCAGTATTTGGACTATTTGCTATACGGAGCCATCCCGTTACAACTGGATGTTCCAGTATTACCTTAAGGAGCAGGGTTTGGCGCTCAGTTGGATTGGGACTGGAAGATTTATTTTTAGTCTGAATTACAGTGATTCAGATATGAATGCCGTTAAAGAAAAATTCATTCGCGCCGCTCAAGCCATGAAGCAGGATGGTTGGTGGTGGAATGAGGGCGGCTTGACGAACAAGATCATCAAGAGACAAATTCTCAGAGAAATGATTTTTGGTAGAAAGTCCTAAATCATTTCTCTGGCCAACACTTTACTGAGGAAGCGGCTCTTCCTCGTAATTACCATGATCCATTGGATCAATTAACTGGCCTTTAAGTAAATATAGTGGGGAAGTTGCATAAATCTTGGCATCATGAAACGGATCTGTCATGATTTTTGTCATCCAGGCAAATGCAGCTTCCACATTATGAATAAAGAATAAGTGGAATGTGCGGAATAATACCCCGCCAACGCCAAGCCAAAGCCATAGCAATCCTGTTTGCCTTATGAATCCGTCGGTATTTGTGAAAGTATTGAGGGCAACAAATTTTTGCAACCATACTGGGTTAGCCCAGACTAGCAGAGGGATCGCAGCCCATATCGAAAGAAGCACTACCTTTCTGTTGAGGTTGTAGCCCACCTTAATTTGTTCTTTATATTCATGTGTGGCTTTATTTACTTCGTCGTAACCTTTTGGCTCGAAGAAAAAATGACCACTTTGTCGTGTTGTCATAGCAACAAGCCATGCAAGCAGTGATGCTGCAATAGGGTCTATAAAAAGTAAAACATATGCAGTCAAAAAGCTGACAGCACTAACTAAGTGTAATGACTGGTTAATGCGGCTATGATGATAGTAGCGATGATCATCCCACCGTTGCTTTTTTAAGGTTTCTAGAAAATGAATCAATTTAGTTTCCAATACTTGTTGTGAACATCATGACAAAATAGTGACGCCTATGTAATATTTACAGTTTAAATATGACAATAAGAAGACAGTCAATACTGAGACTGTCACAAAACTGTTATGAAATTAACGAATACTCAGGCGATGACTTGCGTAGATAACCATTTAGAAAATAATGCTCTTTCAGTCGAGCCCTTAAATATCTCCATCGTCACAGAAACCTACCCTCCAGAGGTCAATGGAGTTGCAAGTACATTAGCCCGCTTTATTCGTGGCTTAAGGGATCTAGGCCACCACATTACGCTCGTAAGGCCGCGTCAAGGAAGGGGGGATAGCCCCGTAATCCAAGGCCATTTTCAGGAAATACTGACTCATGGAATTCCTATCCCTGGCTATAGCTCCTTAAAGGTTGGCCTGCCAAGGCAAGGGATGTTCCTCCAGCAATGGTCAGTTAATCGCCCTGATTTAGTTCATATCGTGACAGAAGGTCCTCTTGGGTGGTCAGCGCTAGAGGCTGCTCGGAAACTGGGTATTCCTGTTTGCTCGGATTTCCGAACGAATTTTGACGCTTATTCATCTCATTACGGATTGAGTTGGCTAAAAAGCCCAATACAGAAATACATGAGGTATTTTCACAACAGAACAAACTTCACCATGGTGCCGACCCAAGGGCTTAAAAATCAACTACAAAATGCTGGTTTTGAGAGGCTTAGAGTATTAGCTAGAGGGATTGATACTGACTTATTTAATCCCTCCAAGCGTTCAAGAGAATTAAGAGAGAGCTGGGGCGTTAAAGATGGTGAAGAAGTCGTTGTCTATGTTGGCAGGCTCGCATCAGAGAAAAACTTACTGGTGACTGTGGGCGCTTTTAAGGCGATGCTCGCGATTAAGCCAAATCTGAAGATAGTGTGGGTTGGTGATGGGCCACAAAAAAGTTTTTTAGAGCTAACATGCCCCAACAGTATTTTTGCAGGTATTCAGTCCGGTGAAAGTCTGGCTCAGTACTATGCCAGTGGCGATATATTTCTTTTCTCAAGCTTAAGTGAAACATTCGGAAATGTGACTTTAGAGGCAATGGCCAGTGGTTTAGCGGTATTGGCATATGACTACGCAGCTGCTGGTCAAGTCATTCAGAGCGGGATAAATGGAATGTTGGCTAACTTCAATCATTCCGATAGTTTCATCAATCAAAGTCTTGAACTGTTGAAGAAGGGTTCTGAGTTGGATGTTTTAAGAAAAAATGCTCGACAAACTACCTTGAATATCTCCTGGGAATCTGTCACAGCCAAATTAAATCAAAATTATTACGAGCTCTTACACAGCTATCCCCCACAAGAAAAAAAGATGAATGCCCTAGCTTTAAGCGAGGCTTGCATTAAACAATGAAGCGTATTTTCTATGTTGTTGCTTCTTCACAATTTATATCTTCTATAACAGACAACGCTTTACTAATTGCATCGATTGCTTTGTTGCTTCATATGAGTGAGCCTAGTTGGCTTTCTCCAGCACTGAAAATTTTCTTTGTAATTCCTTATGTCATTTTTGCTCCTTTCGTTGGCGCATTCGCAGACTCAAGACCTAAGGGTCAAGTGATGTTGGTTTCTAATATTCTTAAAACAGGTGGTTGCATATTGATCATGTATCAATATTTTCAATTGGATAAACAAGCTACAGGTCCAATAGAAAATCAAATAGCCTAGACTTGAACACTATTGGAAATGTAGGCCACTCATATAAAAAAGATTGTCAAATTGCCATCAAACGGTCATAAATTAAAATAAGAATAGACTTTTATTCAAGACATAAGGATGTTATGGGCATTTGCTTAGCAAGGATTTTATGTTTGCAGCTTTTGTTAATATCCCTTACCTGCTTTGGCGCCAATGATGGGCCACCTTTTGATTTAAAGGTATTCGTAGGAAGATCTGGTTCCGGTTTTCAAGTGCAGGCTACTTACGTTGCACCAGTTAATGAGTGTCAAGCTTATGCTTTTTTAACTGATTACGAAGGCGCTAAAAATATCCCGGGTATCAGAGATTCCAAAGTACTTTTGAGGAATGGTAATAAAGTTCAAGTTGAAAGGATTGCAGAAGAGCGAATTTTATTTTACCCAATTCTACTGCGCTCAGTCTTAGAGTTTTCGGAAGTTTCGGATAAACGTCAGGAATTTATCCAGATAGAAGGTGATGCAAAATCGTATAAGGGTAGCTGGACTATTGAGCCAGATAAAAATGGTACTCGATTTACACATCACGCAACATTTGAGCTGGAAACATCTATTCCATTCTTTTTAATTAGATTCTTTATGGAAAATAGTGCTACTAAGCGCTTTGAAATCATGGCTGATCGTGTTTTATTGCAAAAAAATACTTTAAGTGGGAGTTGTGGGAAACTTGCCTAATTGTTACATTAAAATCAATATCCCAAATTCTTCCTTGTGATTCTCTATAAGAATTAATTAGGATTATATTGAAGTAGTAGAGCAATTTGAATTGCTGATGAGGGTCATGATGCATACCAGATCTTTGTACCTCTTGCGACATGCTAAGGCTGAAAGTGCCATCCTTCAGTCTCCTGATGAGGATCGCCCCTTATCTAACAGAGGTATTGATGATGCTAAAAAATTGGCTACAAAACTAATTAAAAAAGAAATTAGATTTGATCTTATCATCACAAGTCCTGCAATTCGAGCTATCTCAACTGCTCAAATAATATCGAATCGTCTTGAGCACAAGCAAAGATTTTTAGAAGTTGATAAAAAGTTATATCAAGCAGATTGCACTACATTGTTGACAATAGCGAGCAAACTGCACAAGAAAATCAAAAGTGTCATGTTTGTGGGCCATAACCCGGCATTAGAAGATTTCGTTACTTTAATTGTCGGCGAATCAGTTTTAATGCAGACCTGTGCATTGATAGAGCTTACTTTCGAATTTAAACATTGGAAGGATCTCGATAAAGCACCATTAATCAAAATGAAGTTGCTAAATTAAGCTCCGTTGATAATTAGGTCCAATTCAATTTTTGCAGCTGGATTAATGCTAACCAATTTCGCCTGCCAACACTCATCTGCTCTTTAAAAAAGGTTACTGGTGTTGGTGGCTGAAGTGTCAAATTGGCCTCTGAATCACCCATCATATTACGTGGCACTAAGCCATGTTTATTACACAGACGTTTTATCGGACGATTCCAGCTGATGCAATGCATGAAGAGATGATGGTAATGGCGATTACGAGCCCATGTAATAGCTTCGTCCATCATGGTATCGGCAATACCTTGCTTGCGGTATTTTGGGCTCACAATGACGCCAAACTCTACTTCAGTCCCGCGTGAAGCAATATGAATAGTGCCTGCCCACTTGCCATCGATTTTTGCTACTAAAAAATGGTTATTTTTAGGATCACTTTTAAACCGCTTGACTAGGGCGTCAATGGAGTTCTTGCTCATTGAATGACCAAAGTAGCCATGGAGAGTTTGTGGATCTTGGGCTTTTAACCAAGATCCATATTTTGAATACTGATTTTTTGAGAGAAACTCAGTACTCAACATCACATTACTCAATATGACTATGAGTACGGTAATACTTTGCTTGCTGGGCTTTAGCCTCAACCCATGCGGACCAAAGATCCTGAATTACTTGTTCAATATTTTTCATAATTTAAAGCCCTCTTGGAGTGGTTAAGTGATACAGGTAATTACGAGTGAGTTCTTCAACTTGCTGATGGTTATTAGGGTTGCGGCTATTGATGAAATGCTCTAAATCGTAGCTTTTGGATTGGTCACCAAAAACTTGATTGAAGAGGCTCAATAATCGTGTCATTTAAGGCTCCTTATCTAAATGTATTAGGGTTAATACTTAATTAGAGTAAATCTTTAATAAGTATCTTGCATGACAGCAATGTATCTTTTGGGAATAAGACCCATATATTTCTATTGAAATGCAATATTTCTAATGAATTTCCTAAAAAGAATAAGGAGTGGGTCAATTTGATTTTGACACTCAATATGTCAACATAAAGTTACAAGATGGAATATAAGAACCACCCTACATTGAAGAGAGAGCTTGAAGTTCTCACTGAAGAAATCAAAAAGCGGTGTCTTTATGGAAACGGTAAGCCTGAAAAATTAGGCAAGAAACATAAAGAGCATTAAGGCCTAATCTTCTAAATCCTCGCTGCTGTCATCTACCCGGTATTCCAGCTGTATTTTCTTTAATACTGGATGTAAGAGTGGATTCGCATCCTTTGGTGATGGATCAGTTAAGAGGTAGTAGCCATAAAAGGGTATGGGTTCTTTTTCAGCAAGCTCGCGATCTTCAGTAGTAAAGGTAGTCATTGGTGCTCTCCCTCAATTCATTAGAAGTGGTTACCTATGGGCTGTTAGAGCAAACTGAGGAGACCGGAAAGGAGCAGAATTGCTCTTCATCTCCCATAAGTAAATTGCATTCTCAATCAATAAATGTGACAAATCTATCGTTAACTGAAATATTTAGGACTAAATTTTAAGAGGTGAAATTGTCATATTTGAGCTTGATAAAACGGCTTTAAATGTGACAAAGAGTTTTGAGTATTCACAGAAATGTCATGAGAAAAGTGGAGCATCACAGTCAAGTTCAACAAAAATTGAAGGTGATAAAAAATGCTAAATCAAAATCTAAGTGACAAAATTATTGAATTAAGAAGATTGTCTGCTGAGTATTATCAGAAGGCAGCCTGGAATCAGTTATTAGCCTTAGATAACTACAGGGAAAATAATTTCCTAGCTGCAGAGCGTTTTGCGCAACTGTCATTTGAAGATCAGATGAATGCAATGGAATACGCAGAGCTAGCTGACGCAGAATTTGACTTGCATCTAGAGTTGGAGTTTGAATAAAAAAGTTAAAGCTTAAATTCGGGGCATACGATTTAGGGCTATATTCACACTAATTGCCTTCGTCTTTAAATCTTTTTTAATCGAGATTTAACTCAAAATCATCATCAAAAAATTGGTAATCCAGATGAAGTTGTTTACGGATTCGGTGTTGCCATGTAAGCCGTTCTTTTAATAGATCGTGCTTAATTGAATCTGTGTACTCGTCAAATGAATCGTCATACTCACTAAAATAATGGTGAATTCTCATAACTTGCTCCAGGATCTATTAAGGTTTTTGACCTATAGACTGAAAGAAAAAGACATTACCTTTTTTGATGCAATTACTTTTACCTTCAGTCACCTCGCTTGCTGAAGTGTGATCATCTAAAGATTACATGTCTATCATGACGATAAAAAATCCTCGTATAAGCGCTTAGATGATGGTTAAAAACGACAATTGAGTACTGTGTGATTCCTTAATTAAGAAAAATATTCTTTGTAAGACTGCTGACGCTTATCTATTTCTTTAATCTCTAGCGAGGCTCACTTTTATTAGGAGGCAATGGCTGCTTAAATTGAACGCTAGATTGTGACAATTCATTGACTCTTACATGACTTATTGACATATAGCTATGCTAAATTGCTTGACGAAATCTAGAAATAATGAAGCTAAAAAAACAAAAAAATATGAATAAATTAGAGCTAATAGAGTTGATTTCAGCAGGGGCAGACATCCCAAATGCTGATGCTAAGCTTGCATTGGAGTCGATCGTATATCGAATTGTGGAGACAGTTAGTGCAAATGAAGTAGTGCAGATCGGAGGCTTGGGATCATTTGTCCAAACTCAGCGAAGCGCTCGGATGGGGCGCAATCCTTCTACGGGGCTCTCAGTTCAAATCCCAGCCATTAAATCAGTAGGCTTTAGAGCTAGCGCAGCTTTTAAAAAAAAGATTAACCAATCTTAATTTAACTTGATGTATACGAAGTGAGGCTTTAATGATTACATTATTAATCGCAGTCTTGAGTATCTGTTTTTCTGTACTGGCTCAGTTTCTGCTCAAGTCAGGCCTTCAGGGATTGAGTATCGACGGATTTTCTGCTTACTTGCACTTAGCAAAAAATTGGAAGATATGGGCTGGTTTTGCATGCTACTCGACCTCGGCCTTGATTTGGCTGCGGGTGCTGGCTGATTGGGATGTAAGTAAGGCTTACCCAATGATGGGTATAGGCTTTGTACTGACTTTGTTGGCGGGCTTGTTATACGGGGAACTTATCACTACAAGTCGAATCATTGGGGTGGCAGCAATTTTTATCGGCGTCATTTTAGTAGCGAGAAGCTAATTTTTTAAACTCGCTAATATCATTAGTTACTACGCACCTAGTTTAATTAAATCTTGTACTTTTAAGGTTGCAGTTTTTTGTGCTACCAAAGCAAGAATAAATTTTTTAATATCATAGCTATTAAACGGACAGACGAGATAGGTGTATTCCAGATAGCCTATGCCACCCCTTTTTCTTTTAAAGTCACCAGCTCCTGAGCTGTAATTTAATAATAGTCGTTGATCTTTTGCATATGTATAGATCGCTGCAAAAAGCACTCTATATGACCCCTCTAGATTAAATTTAGTGTCGTAACCTAGCGCCGGGACTGTCAATGTATGACCGGCTCTTAGAAGTAATGCAAAGGAGCAAATCTGCTGATCTAGTCCACGTATTAGCAGGCAGGACATCACCCCTTGATTAACTACATCATCAAAGAATTGAACTGTGTATTGAGGGTTTAATAAAGAATGTTTATGAAGATAGATTTTTTGATACAGATCATGAATGCGTATCAGACTGTCTTGATCAAGCTTGCTACAAACTTGCACATCTAGATTAAGTTTTTTTAGAAGCGCAAGATCTCTTTTAAGGTGTGATGGGATTGATACATTTTCGCAACGTAAATCAAATTCATATATCACTCGAGAGGGAATGCCTAAATATCCGAATGACTTTAAATTGCTAATAAGTGTTGGATGCCTATGGGGCAATAGATTTCGAACGCCGATATAGTAATTGGGGTTTAATGCCATCATTTTTTTTGCAATACTCAGCAGTTCATTTTCCTGTTCTGCATTCCAGATCGAAGTTGAGATTGGATAATTCCCAATAAATATGGTTTTATCAATTCCTAATAAATAGGAAAGTTTTCCAAGGGCAGCGATTAAAAGAGCAACAACAGGTTGGTGTCTACACTCATGGGTTAAATAGTCAAACCAGCCACTCCTCGGTGAAAAAAGATAGCTGGTATTTTTTTGTCGTCTGGGAAAGGCAATGCTGATAGGAACTTTCGTATCACCCTCCCATAACAAGCTTGCGCATGCATTGCTAACCCAATCTACTAGTTTCACCATGGGCCATTTATCAGTCATATTGCTAAGATCTTAGGTAGTTAATTCATAAAGATGGAAGCCGCCATAAATTGCAGAGCGATCCTCATGAATGAGCTGATCTGATGTAGCGTGATTTCGCTTCCATAGAGCATTTAAATCCTCGCTAAGGGCTGTTTCAATTGGCGAAGACTTACCAGCAGTTCTGAAAATAATTCTGGCGCCCGGGTTGGCTGTCCGAGTAATTTCTGTCCATAAGGTACATATTTCTTCTGCTGTCATCCAATCTTGGGCATCGAGTAACACCACTGCATCAACTGAATTGGCCGGCATTCGCTTGAGAGCATCTAGTACATTATTTTGCTCTATGGAGAGTCTGTCAATGTTATTGCGTATGAGTTCAAAGTACTGTTCTTGCAAATACAGTGGCTTATTTGTTGGGTTATTGTGATCATAGCTTCTGCCGTAGGCTTGACAGGCGAAGTAATTGTTGTTGATGTTATCAATCGTTGCCAATTTTCTGGCTCGTTCTTTGAGAACCTGTGCCATGCTTTCAGGGCGATCTTCGCAAAGGCTGGCATGCTGGCTTGGTGGTATGCCCAGATTGTATAAAGCTACTGGGCTACCCATAATCTTTTTCGCTAGTCTAGAGTCAAATATTTTGGCTACATTTTCATCAAACCATTTTCCTTGGGCTTCTATTGAAGGTTGCTTTAGCAGATCATCCAATTTGACGCGATAGATTTTGGCACTTATGTGAATTAATCCAATGAGCTTACCGAGTAAGCCATATTTATAAAACCCTTTTTCAAACATGCGGATACGCTCAAAACCTTTAATACCGCCTTCCCAATAGTCTCGTGTAGCTTTATTTAAATGAGGTGCTAGCAGATCTCTATATAGCCTAGGATTATTGACTGATTTTGCTTCACCAAAAAACCTGTAAAAATTCTTATATTCGAGTCTTCTAATTCCCTCCATCTTTAGATGCACTAATGCGACATGAGTATGGTTAAGATCTACCGCAGTAATTTTTTTAGGGCTAGCAGTGAGGTAGGAGAGGGCGTTACAACCGCCAGAAGCAATTGTAATGAGATGATCTGTAGGTTTTAGTACAAGGGCTTTGAGATCAACTACGGGATCTTCCCAAATTTGAGGATAGACTAAGCGCTCAAACCAAAGAGCAAAAAGTCGATCATGTAGTGTGACCTTTTTCTTTCTTGCATATACAGCGTCCTTAAGGAGTTTTTTTGAGCGTGATAGGTTTGAATCTGGAAGTGCTGTAAGGTTGTCCATTGCTTTCATTAATTTGTGAACAAAAGTATATTAAAGTCACAAATCAAGTCAAAGTAGCGACACTTTTATTACAAATTTATTAAAGCTTATCAACGGTAATAAAACTGTCAACAAACTAACTTACCATCAGCTCGTTATAAATTTATTCTTAATTCTTCATGCTCCTCACCTCTAAACCAAAGGCAGTAACAGTGATTCTCAAAGAAGTGTTGAAAGCCGCTCGTGAGGAGCGGGGCTTAAGTCATGAAGAGCTTGCTGAAATAGCCTGTCTTAGAAAATGGCAAATTAAGGAGCTCGAAGAAGCAGAGACCTTTTTGACCTTCTACACAATGGCCATCAAGATACAGGCGGCTAAGAGAGTGGGAGCTTATCTCGGCCTTTCAGAGCATCAGTTTTTATCTTCAATCGAGGCAATGGGTTGAGTAATGTATTGGACTATTAAAGTTCGTCATTTTGATGAGAGCGGATCTCACACCTCCAAGATCAGAATGTATGGCGAGAACTTGAGAGAAGTCATGTCTAAGGTGCTTGATATACATCGGAAGTCCTTACTTGTTTCTTACCAGGTAGATCATGGTCCGGAGATTGAGTTTGAAAATTTAAACTAGAGTTCATTTGTCGCGTAAATTAAAACTAAATTAAATTGATAACTTGGTTAATTAAGCAATCTGTCTCGCGTACCAGTTACACAATTTATCCCACAGAGCCGTTTTTACTCTGTAAGCTATTGAAATATATAGACTTTCTAGCAGCCGCGAATTTTAGGGCCGAGGTTGTACATTCGAATACTGCTTGGCAGACCAAATTTCATAGGCCCGTACCGCACACAATCAACACAAGTGAATAAAGCGCTCTTGGTGCTGCTTTAGTTCATTGCACAGTTTGTTCTTAGCTTGCTCGACTAAAGCTATAAGAAATTCGTATTATGGTGTTCCTTTAGGATTTATCTAAACTTCGTTTGGGGGCTAATCGTCATCTCTGACAGCTATCCGTCCATGAGTATCTAAATCAGACTCATCTACCTCTAAATAATCATCTTCAATCACTGTTGCACCCTCAAGGTGCTCAATGAATTCTCGAATGGCATAGTAAGGCGCAATATTTACATGGTCATCATTTTGATGATCCCAGGTCTTGTAACGAAAGACAGTTAGCTTCATTTAGTGTTTTCCTTAAATAAGCTCATGATCCAAGGCGATGCTTGGAACTGCGATTGGCGTAGGCTTTGCGAGCTTCAACCCAAGCTAAAGCCGCTTTAATGAACAGGCGTTTTAGTTTTGCCATGATTTATAGGTCCTTTGAAGTGCAATGGTGGTTGAAATAGTCACGAGTAAATTGCTCAACTTGCTCGTGGCTATTAGGATTGCGGCTATTGATGTATTGCTCTAA